>Ga0255780_10000037_pt1 | contig 126764 bp, 86 predicted proteins | sample 071ome_32_FD_179978 | JGI IMG/M metagenome (GOLD analysis project Ga0255780, IMG submission 179978) | Coastal salt marsh microbial communities from the Groves Creek Marsh, Skidaway Island, Georgia - 071405AT metaG (version 2) | ecosystem: Environmental > Aquatic > Marine > Intertidal zone >... | reverse complement strand
CACCAATCGTCGCACCGATGGATGGATGGATCGATCGATCGATCAATCGTCGACGCGCGCGAAGAGTCGGACGAATGCGCGCCGGGTGGACGACGCCTCATCGCGCGCCGCCCGTGCCTCCGCCGGCGGTCCCGGAAGCGATCGCGACGACGCGAGCGCCGCCGGGGGCGCCGCGATTCGTCCCCGTGTTGCGCCTGGGCGCGATCGTCGTCGCCGAGCTCGCGAGCGATGAGGCGTCGCGCGGGGGGGAGATGGTGTACGTCGCGCGGTGCGTGGACGACGACGAGGAGGGCGAGGAGGGGAACCGGCGTGGGTCGTCGTCGTCGTCGGCGCGGCGTGGGTTGGAGGCGTTGCGGTGCGCGGCGACGGCGCGAGGGGTTTGGTTGGAGGCGGCGACCGCGGCGGCTGTCGCGGGACGCGCGAGCGGGACGCGGGACGCCGAGACGGATGGATGGGCGGAAAAGGCGTACGGGAAACCGCGGGCGATGAAACGTCGTGGGACGAAAACGATGCCGATGGTGTCGCCGGAGAGCGCGTCGGATGGCGGGACGTCTTCGTCTTCGTCTTCGTCTTCGTCTTCGGGTCCGACGCCATCCGAGGCGTATCGGTGGGCGAACGGGCGTCGTCGGTTTCCGGCGACGAAACCCGTCGTCGCTCCGCCGCCGCCGACGCGCGACGTTCAACGCGTCGGCGGCGGTGTCGTCGCTTCTGAAAAGAAACGTCGCGAGACGACGAAGCAAACCGCGCGCGTAGATACCGCCGCCGCCGACGCGTCGAGAGCAAAGGCTGGGAAACCGCCTCGATCGACGCGCCGAGAGAAATCCGCAGCGACCAAGTCCCCGGAGACTCCTCTGCCGAACGACGGCGCGCATCGGGTCGTTCCGGAGAACCCACCGCGTTTGCAGTCGAAATCAACCGACGCGACGAAGCGGTCGTCGACCGCTTCGTCGTCGTCGTCGTCGACGACGACGGCGGGGAAGAAACCATCCTCAACGGTCGATCGAATCAAGACGGGCGCGCGCAAGCGAATGCTTCGCCGCCGAGTCGAGAGCGTGCAGCAGAGCTTTTGGGAATTCTCCGCGTTTCTTTCGAAACACGCCCGAACGCTCGATCAACGCGGTGGTGGATTTCACGACGTCGCCAACGCCGGGATCATCCGAAGACTGCGCGAACGCGTCCAGGCGGTGCAGAGACAGAGATTGGAACTCGACTCGGCGCTGGAGAGAATGCCGGTTCCAATTCTGCCGCCCGAACACCTCGTCGGCGCCTTTGATCCGTCTCTTTTGACCAAGTGCGCGTGTCACAAAGCGGAGGCGTACGAGATGGATAAGGATGTCATTCGCGGGTACGATTTCTTCGCGGAGACGTGCCCTTGCGAGCGGTGTTTAAAGACGTTTGCGCGCGCGTTGAGAGATCGACGCTGCGTTTGTCCGAGATGTCTGGCGAAATATTCAGAGACAGTGCACGCCAACCCAGAGTGCCGAAACGCGTCGGGTACCGCGCGTAAACTCTTTGATATTGACGATGACTTTGAGGATAAGTGGACTCGGATCGCGGAGTCGTACTCTGGTGCCGTCGGTGCGTTTACGCTGCGAAGAATTGAGCAATTGCTGGACAAGCTCAAATCGCCAATTCTTTGCTTACCGTCGGCGTCCGCCTGATTTATTAGAACGAATGAATAAATGCTCGCCTATAAAAACTTACAAATGTATCTGCTACAGCTATTATGGTGCCTCTCGTCGTCTCACCATCCGTCGTCGTCGTCCCAACGATCGTCAATGTCGTCAACGTTGTCGTCTTCGTCGTCGTTTCGCTGACTGTCTCCACCCCAACCGTCGTCGTCGCCTCCCAGTTCGTCCCACATCTCATCGGCCGTCTGTGGAGCTCTCGCAGCCGCGACGGGTGATGCGTCAATAGTGATTGGCCGCTCTGGTCGGACGACGGAATCTTCGAGATCGTCGTCCTGCTCCGAACCGTCGTCGATGAAACTCGAGTCGTACTTGCTCGTCGATTGCGTCTCGCGCAGCGCTTGAGAAGGACTCGGAGTGTCTCTCACGTTTCGGCGCTCGCGCGGACCGAGCGCGGCAAACGCGCGCGCGATTTCTGCGCGGTCGTTCTCATCATCGCGCCTCGGAGCGCCTCGGTGCGTGCCTTCGGCGAATTGCGCGCCAGCGTGCATGTCTTCGTCCGCGGCGTCCTGCGTGTGTGCGATGAATCGTTCGTCACCAGACGACGCGTCGTCGTCATCCTCTCGATCGTCTTCATCGCTCGCGTCGGCCTCGTCGTCAACGAAAACGTTGCGACGTTTGATCGGCTTGAAATCAATCGTCGGACGCGCCTGGCGGCGTCGAGGCCGCACCGGAGCATCTTCGTCTTTGTCTTCATCGGCGTCTCGCTCGTTCTCCTCGTCTTCCAGCAAGGAAATTTCTTGAGACATGAGTACTCTCGGATTTACCCGGCTCACGTGACGTCTGACGACAATGTCGCTTCCGTCGCTCGCCGGTGTGGACCCGTTAGACTTGTTGCCGCTGTGTGGTGTCATTCGCGGCGGCGGTGGAGGCATGGACATTCTGTCCTGTCTGAGCCGCTCGCGCGGCGTCAAATCTTGCGACTTTTGCGCCGAAGCGACTGGAGACGGCTCCATTATCGGGGACATGTCAGGCATAGAGATGCGTCTGGGAACGGGGTCGCTCATTTGCGTAAACTCCTCTGCGACTTCCTGGCTCGTCTTCACCGCAGCTTCGTAGACGTTTCCACCTTGAGACCCGTACGCCCATCCCGTATCCCAATGGTCGTCGCCCCAGTCATCGTCAAAAACCTCCTCGGCGGCTTGTTCCGGCGGCGGTTCCTGCGAATCAGGCACGTGCATCGGATCTGCTTCGTCGACCTCCGTCGCCGCCGCCGGCGAAGACGTCTGTACTTCGGCTCGAGCGCGCCGCGCTTCCCTCGCGAGCGCGCACGGACCACCGGGCACTGCGTCGCCGCAAGGATCGACTCTAGGCATGGCTTGTAAATCAGCCATGACGTTGATAAGCGTTTTCGACCAAGCGCCGTGTTCGACGGCGTGCACGGGATCGGGTCTCGACAAGAATGGCACACACGCCGAAATGTCCATCTCCTTGAGGGCCCCAGGAGGGTACTCGTACGCATACAAAATCGCCTTGCTCGCTGCGTCGAGAGGCGTCTCCAACAGACGAACAGCGGCGTTCAGAATCGCCTTGTGCCCCCGAAGTTTCTTGGGCTTTTCCGCGCGAGCCACGGCTGGTTTGTTCTTCATCCGCGACTTGGTGGGCTTCTCCGCCGGCGACGCTTCGATGATGCGCATTTGACACACCGGCGTCACCCCGTCAGGAACGACGCGTGGACACTTTTTGTGCAAGTCAAAGTGCGTCGTCGGTTGCCGTAAACACCGCATCAAGTTTTCATATTTTTTCTGTTCAGCGGTAAACTTGCCGTATTCCTTGCCTTCGGTCGCGAGAACGACAACCTTGCCGTCGCGAGCGCGGCCGGTTCTTCCCATGCGTTGAATAGCGCGAATGATATCCACGACGTCAAAGAAAAAAATGAGATCGACGCTCGGAATGTCGAGACCTTCCTCACCGATGGAAGTGGCGACGAGGGTGTTGAGTGTGCCCGCGCGAAATGCGTCGAGCGTCGCCTTTTGTTCCTTTTGAGTTTGCCCCTTGGTGCTTCGACCGTTACCCGCCGGCGCACGCTTCTTCCCACCTGCTGTGGAATCGCCTTGTCCGACAAACTCTGCAACTTTAATCTTACACGCCGTATCCGCGCCCGCGGGGACCTCCCTGAGCGCGCGCACGATATCCTTGACGCTCTCTCTGTGCGACGTAAAGATCATCACTCGCGTGTCCGCCGACGCCTGTTTGAAGTGTTGCTTCAAGATGGACGTGAGACGGTCCAGTTTCGGCGAGTGATGCGCTCCGTTGGACGACATTGATCGCAACAAATCGACGAGCTCCTTAGACACGGCGTCTTGCCTATGAATCAACGTCGTATTTCGCCCTTCCCCGCGTTTTTCAACGTACTCGTACGCTTGCTTGGAACCAAACTTGAGGAGTAATTCGTACGCCTTGCTCAATTCCATCGCGGATTCAAACGCCGCAAACGCCGCTCCGCGCGAATGCCCCGCGCGTCCTTGATTCGCGTACAGCGCCTGCCTCGCCTGTTGCAAAGAAAACCACGCCGGTGGCTCCACGCGCGTCGCTCCGTTGGTCGGTCTGTTTTCTAAAAACGTCCTAATCCTGTATCCAACCTCCCCGAGCGCACCCATGCGAGCGAGTTGTTGACACGTAGGACGCATCAAATCGCAAAGCATGGTTTGCACGTACGACATCGCTTGATCGGGTTGCACGCGCTCGACAACCATCTCTCGCTTGTGCGTATACCTCGACACGTCCGGGTCCTGATCGCTCCTGAAATCGATGCGTCCAATGCGCAAGGTTTTCACCACGTTTTGCACCTCCTCCAATCCTTGCCCGGGAGTCGCCGTGAGCGCCAAGAGTCTAAACTTGACGTGGCGTTCGTGGAGCAAACGCAACACCTCAGCCGAAGCGTATTGCCCTCTCGCATGATGCGCCTCATCGACGACGACGCACACCACCTGACTCGCATCGAGGTCCCCATTCTCTAAGTCATTCGCCACCGTGTGTGGGGTACAAAAGAAGAGCCGCTTCTCGCGCCAAAACTCTCGTCTGGACCCGGAATCATCCTTCTTCGTGCTCCCCATCAAGACGATCGTATCCGAAGTCGGAATACCGACGACGTTGTGACACGCCGCCATTTGTTGATCAACCAACGGTCTCGTCGGCGCCATGAATATGATTTTCCCAGTTGGAAACCAACGGTAGTAATTGTACATGACCACGGCGGCGATGAGCGTCTTACCCAAACCCGTCGGTAGGCAAACCAACGAATTCGTCAACAACGCGTTTCTCGCCATTTCAAACTGATACTCCCGCTTGGAAATTTGCGCCGGGTACACGTACGTCTGAATCGCCACTGGGTCCATCGGAAGCCCGTTTTCACCACCCGCGGTGTCACACCGAACCAAACCCTTCGCATCGCGCTCACCGAGCGCTTCAGGGGCTAGATTCGTTCGCAAAGCTTCCATTTCGCGTCGCTCGGCGACGTCGTCTCTACGAATTATCAATTCCTTGGGTAACCGTCCTTGATGCTGACGTTTTTGTTTCTTCCCCGCCCCAGTCTTCAATGACGCTGGCGGTTTATCATCATCCACGCGTTTCCTTCGCCAACCGTCTCCGTCCCCACCCACCGCCGTTTCCATTCGCTCTTTAATCTCACCCGCCACCGTCGTCGGCGCCCTCCGCTCGCCCGCGGCGGCGGCAAACATCGAAGTCACCGTCAACTGTCCATCCCCTTCCCGTCCAGCGGTAGCGGCGCTCCCGCGTCCGCCGGTATCACCGCCCCCACCACCCATCGGTCGACGCATCGGCGCCGTGATCACCATCCTCGAGCTATTATTCACGAGCGTCGTCGTCGTCCGCGCCTCTGCGTCGACGCCTCGTTCAAACACGTTTTCCTTTCCAACCGTCGTCGACATCTGTCTTCGCTTCATCGCCAACGTAGGTGACGACCCCGACGCCGAGCACGACGTCACGCGGTCGTCGGTACGCGTGAGATCGGCGGGAGCGACGGGGACGGGTCGACGCATCGCGACGACGGCGTCGACGTCGACGGCGTCGAGGAAATCGTCATCGTCTGAGAGGAGTTCAAACGACATGTTGATTCGTTCGTTCCTCTGTCTGTCGCCGCGTTCGTCGTTCGATCGATCTGCGCGCGTGTGGACGCGACGCGTGTCGCCAGCGTGTGGTGTCTTCTCTCAACGGGAACGTTTCGGCGTTCGTGGGTCACGCTTTGCGACGCGGTGTGAGGCACTTGAATCCAAGCTGCGTGACTGTTCGTGCGCGCGCGCGGCGGATTTGGACTTTAAAGTGTGCACCAACGAGAATGCCGGCGGTTTAAGACGGTGAAAATTGCAAAATGGGAGACACAGTCATATTTCGATTGATCCGCGCGCGCGCGGTGGTGGTGAGCGACGAGAACCACAACCAACGCGGATTTGATGGATTGGTGGCGAACGCTTGGTCGTTCGGTTCGGTTCACGCGGTGGTGAGCGGCGCGTTGATGCGGGATACCAAACGGACGTAGGCGCCCCAAGAGTCGAGATCGGGGCGGATTTGATCCCTCGTCGGGATGATTGGGGTGTGTTCGTCCGGTCTGACTGGTTTTCGGCAGGTTGGGCAACAGTTGGAGAGATCGAACCATCGATCGATACACTCTCGATGATAAACGTGCGAACACGGAAGCTCGCGCACGCAAGATCCGTGCGCGGGCTCTTCCAGGCACACAGCGCACGCCTTCCCGCACGGGTACCCCGCGTCTCTCGTCGGCGCGTGTTTCTCTAGTTCGACCGAGCTCAAACCTCGCCGAGGCTCTTGCGTCATGCGAGAAAGCGCGGCGGAGCGGAAGCCGTCTAAAAACCCCTCTAAAAACGGGTCCGTACGGTGGCGGTCAGCAGCCTCGTGGCGAATCTCGGGAGTCGCCGACGACCGACTCATCTCGTGCGGTATCCCGAGAGAACCAGCCGCGTCCACACCGTCGTATCGAGGACGCGGCGTCCTACGCGGGTCGTACCGTTCCCTCTCCCGCGGGGTCATCATGCGCATCTCGCCGCGACGACCCAACTCTCTCAATTCAGGATGCGAACGAATGCGAATCCTTTTCACCCTTCTCCCCCGACCCCGTCGACGTCTGTTCCTCCTCACCCAACCCTCGTCATCGGCGTCGACGTCGTTCTCGGTCGCCGCTCGATTCGCCGCCGCCGCGCGAACTCTCTCCGCCACTCTCACCGATCGCCGGCTCGTCGTCGCCCCGCGCACACCGTCCCCCGAATCGTTCGCACGATCGCCACTCACCCCTTCGCCCTCGATTCCATCCCCCACCGCGGTCGTCGCCGCCGTCGACACCATCGTCGCGCGCGTCCACACCGTCGTAACGGTTTTTCCTCGACGACACAATTCACTCCTTCCCTTTCCCGTAAAAGTATCCGTCCGCCCGCGCCGAGCGGTCCCTTCCACTCCGTTCGCGCGCGTCGATCGAAACGCGCGCGAGAAGCGCGAGCCGTCCTCCGTCGTCGCGCCCGCGATCGGCCTCGCCGTCTGACGCCCTCGCTCGTTCGCGTCGTCGACAAAAGAGTGCACTTTTTCAGCAAAGAGAACGCCAATAATGTAAATTTAAAACAACACGAACGAACCGCTTTTTACACGGCTGCGAGAAAGTCGACGACGACGGCAGTCGGCAGACGGCAGTCGACGACGCGTCGGCGGTGGACGGAAAAGTCTTCGCTCTTTCGCGTCGATTCGCGCGGTTGGTCGATAAAGCCCCGGCTGGGTGGTGCGCGTCGTCGTCGTGATTGTCGTCGTGATTGCGAATCCACGGAACCATGGCTCGAGGCGGCGGCGGAGCGACCGCTGCGGCGACGAGCGGGGTCGGTGAAGTGACGGCGCAGATGGAAGCGATGCTGAAACGACTGGAAGATCAGAGGAAATACGTCGTCGCGGGTGCGGAACACAACGCGCACGCGAAAGAGGTGGCGTACGGAGGGGCGTACGCGTCGGCGGGGTTGGACAGGGCGTTTAGCGTGGAGGGTTTCCGCGACGACTTCAAGCTCGCGTTGACGAAGAGCGATGAAAACGCGTGCGTGTTTGAGATGGAAGGGTGCTCGCCGGCGTTTGCGAATGCGTTTAGAAGAATAATCTTGGCTGAGGTGCCGACGATGGCGATTGAGGATGTTTTCGTCGTGAATAACACGAGCGTCATCGCGGACGAGGTGCTGGCGCACCGGTTGGGATTGGTACCGATCAAGGCGGATCCGAGCAAGTTTGAGTACCGAGGGAAGAACGACACGGTAAACGAGGGGAACACGGTGATTTTGAAGATGAACGTGAGGTGTCACAAGGAGAGAAACGCCGATGGGACGTTTGGGGAGGTTATTAATAGGTCGGTGTACTCGAAATCGCTCGAGTGGTGCGAAAACGGCAGCGAACTTCCAGAGGAAAACGGAGCCAAGTACTCGAATTTCACCCGCTCGCAGGGTGAGATTTTCGCCCACGGGGAGATTGGATGCGTGCACGACGACATTCTGTTGGCCAAGCTCGCTCCTGGGCAGGAGATTGAGCTCGAGTGTCACTGCGTCAAGGGCACGGGCCAAGAGCACGCCAAGTGGTCCCCCGTCGGCACGTGCTGGTACCGCATGGTGCCCGAAATCACCCTTCTCCAGCCCATCACCGGGGCCGATGCCGACGTCTTTATGGAAAAGTGCGCCAACTTTAGCGATGCGCACAAGTGTTACGCATGCGAGGGCAAAGGCGACAAGAAGACTGTCAAGGTGGTGAACGAACGCGGGTGCGACTTTTGCGTCGAACGCGTTCGGGAACTCACCGGCGAACCCGGATGGGATGAGAAAGTGGCTGTGCGCAAACGCAAAGACCATTTCATCTTCACCGTGGAAACCATCGGGCAGATTTCCCCGGGGACGATTTTCAAAGAGGCGGTTAAGATTTTAGCTGCCAAGTGTCAGAGCGTTTTGAGCACCTTGTAGCGTCGTCACCGAACCGACGCAAACGAAAATGTACGTAGAAAGAATGTCAATAAAAACACACACCGACTGGTAAACAAAAAATATACCGCTGAAACTACAAGAATTAAGGCGCGTACACGTGGCGTACTAAACACGTTTAGACGTTGATAATCTTTATACCATCCTCGCTCTCCCACTCGTCGTCGTCGTCGTCGTCGTCGTCGTCGAAATCGTTCAACGCGTCCTCCACCCCGTCGAGCATCTCATCCCAAATCGAGTCGTCATCCGACTCCCAATCCGACTCATCCTCATCCTCCACGTCCCCACGTTCCGCGATGACATCCTCCACCGCCATCAACGCCGCCTTATCCCCGTACTTCTTCATAGTCTTTTCCCTGTTCTCCCTTCGAATCTCGTCCAACAGCGCGTTCACTTTTTGCCCGCGCTCAAACGAGTCGTCGTAAATGAACCGAATCTCAGGCGTCAACCTCAAGCTCACCTTTTGTCCAATCTTCCTTCGCACGTATTGCTCCATGCGTTTCAATCCGTTTATCGCATTCTTCTTCCCGCGCTCGTCCCCGAGAATGCTCACGTACACTTTCACCACTTGCAAGTCGTTGCTCACCTCCACGTCGGCCACCGTCGCCATGACGCTCAGCAAGTGATCGACCCCCATGCGTTCCTCGGGCGACACCATCGCCCGGAGGTTTTTATCCGTCTGCATCATCTTGGAAATTTCCCTTCGCATCTGTTGCTGCACCTTGGCCACCCGACGCGGGTGCGCCATGGCGACGACGGCGCTTCGCCCGCGGCGACCGCCGCGCGTCCGCGCCGACGTCGCCGCCGGGAGCGACCGCGCTGCCGTCGACGAACACGCGCGGGCCGCGAGCGGTGTCGGCGGCGTCGACATCGCGACGGGCGTCGAGGCGAGCGAAAACATCTTCAGGCGGGCTCCTTCGCGCTCGAGTCGTCCGGCCGACGTCCGCGCGCGAGTCGCAGTCTCGCCCGCGCCGATTCACTCACTCGAGAGAGCGTGAAAACAGCCTCTAGAAAACACACAAACACGTGTGGCGCTATTAGGGTTTAGGGTAGGTTAGGGTTTGGCACGTCGTTCGTTTGTCTTTTTGAACTCTCATCGCGTCATGGATGATGATGCTGTCACCGGCGCGACAGACGACGACGACGACGACGACGACGACGACGGGTGCGCCATGTCGCGTCGAGCGGTCGTCTCGCGGAACGTGGGACTGCTTCGTGAACTCGTCGTGAGAAGCGCGACCGAGGTGTCGTCGTCGACGTCTTCTTCTTCGTCTTCCGCCGGTGTTTCGATGGCGTCGTGCGGTGGTCAACGGACGACGTACGCGACGGCGACGAAGAAGAAACCGACGACGGCGGTGAAGAAGAAGAAACCCGCGACGGCGACGGCGACGGCGACGGCGACGAAGAAGCGGGCGACGAAGAAGGCGTCGGCGGGTAGCGCGGCGACGCCGAAGATTTCTAGAAGGGCGAAACCGCCGAACGGCCGAACGCGAGCGTTGCCGCACGTCGCGGCGATGAAGACGCCGTTGCACGAGTCGGTGTTGAATGACGTCGCGTACAAGGCGGTAGGACCGGCGACGTGGAAACGGGTCGGGGTGGAGGTGCCGAGGAGGTACCCGCCTCCGCCGAAGACGAACGGGGCGGCGCCGCGCGGGTTGCCGCACGCGTCGGCTGCAAAGTTTCCGTTGCACGAGTCGGTTTTAGCGGAACAGCGCGCGGGGGCGCAGGCGAGAATGGATGCGGTCAAGACACAGGCGGGGGCGAAACCGGCAGTACCGCCACCGGCGGCGGCGGTGGAGATGGAGGCGAAGACGCTTCTCGAACCGTTGTCCAAACCGAAGAGCGGATCGAGCTCGGCTGTTCCTGCGACGGGGGCGGCGTCTTCGTCGTCTTCGTCGTCATCGAACGCCGGCGGAGGACACGAAGAGCAACAAGCGGCAAGTCGAACGCCGTTTTTAGCTGCGGCGGGTGCGGTGCTCGTCGCGTACTTGGCGTACGCCGTTGGCGCGGATGATCCGGAGGATTTGCCGCCGCCGCCGAGAAGGTCGAAACCCAAATCGAAAGCGCCGGCGGCGAGACGCGACGTCGAGGTCGAGGTGCAAATCGTGAAACAACCGGAAGAGAAGGAGTTGAATTCGGCGTCAAAAGGAACTCGTGCGGCTGATGCGGCGTCGACGTCTTCAGCCGCGGAGAAGGAAAAGGAAAAGGAAAAGGAAGAGGCGAAGAAGGAATTGAACGACGCGTTTAGCGCCGCGGCGGATTTCCTCGCCAACGCAGAGGTAGGTGTCGTGTCGCAGTTTGCTTTTTTTCCTCGTTTTTATTCTCTCAACAATCTCTCGGGGCCTATTACTCATCTGTTGCGGCTATTCCATGCCGCGCCGGACCTTTCACGGGCCAAAATTAACGTTTGTCCGGCGCGCACGCATGCAAACCGCGCGTCGGACGCCGCTGGAGTTCTAAGGGTCGTGGCTTCGCCTCGCCTCGTTCCTGTGAGCCAGCCAACATTTCTTTCATCCTCGCGCATCGCATCGCGTGCGTGTCAATCGATGCGTCGATTCATCTAAACTAACCGTTTTGTCTCTCTTTCTCTTTTCGCAGTCCTCACAGGCGAACAAGGAGCCGACAAAGAACGACGCCTTGGTGTCCATCCCGAATCCACCAGTTCGCGAAAACGCCAGCGTATTGAACCTCGCCAAGGATTTGAACGCTGGGGCGCTCGTCGCAGAGGCGATGAAGACGCTCGGCGATTCTTTAAATGACGAAGACAAGGCAAAGATTACGCGAGGCATGGAGATTCAATCGGAAGCTGACGTCAAGATGTTCAATGAACTCGCGTCGACGATGGTTGAAAACTTTGAGCGCGTTGTCGGGACGGAGAGATCGGCGACGGATGAGCTCATCGCGGCGATCAATGTGCTTGAGGCGCGCGCCGAGGAGGCTACGAGACGGATTGAGAATGTCAAGGCGCAAGCAGCGCGAGACAAGGCAACGGCGCTCAAGGAGCAGGAGTCGAAGATGAAGGCTGAACACGCCGATTTCTTGGTGGCTGAGCGCATCGAGCGCATCAAAGCGCTCGATGACGAGCGACTACGCGTGAGCGCGCTGCGCAAGGTTTTGACCAAGCGTCGCGAGGCGCTAGAACGCGCGTACGCGGTGCAGAGCTTTGAGCTCGCTGTCATCGATCTCGGCGCTAGGTTGGAAGACGGTGAAGCCTTTGACGAGACGCTCAAATTGCTCAAGACGTGTTCCAAGGATGATCCATTCGTCGCCACCATCGTGGGTACCTTGAGCGATTCCGTCGCCAAGTCTGGTGTGTCCACTCGGCTTCAGCTCGCCGAACAGCTCGAACGCGTCAGACAGACTGCTCGTCAACTCTCGCTCGTACCCGCCGAGGGAGGCGGAATGTTCGCGCACGGTTTAGCGTACACCGCCTCTCTACTCCGAATGAAAGATAGCTCGGAAGAGGGCGCTCAGGGCATCGAAGGCGCCATTGCCCGCGCCGAGGCGTTTTTGGCGCAAGGTAAATTGACCGCCGCCGCCGCGGCGCTCGCCGCCGCCGCTAAGGGCACCAAGGCGGAGCCATCCGTCTCCAATTGGGCGCAAAACGTCAAGAACCGCGCCAATCTCGAACAAGCCCAGGCTGCGCTGAGCGCGCACGCCCAGTGCAGGGCGTCAGCATTAGTTTAAAACGCTCGCATATTCAAATTGCTTACATTGTAACGGCTACGCACCAAACATTTGATTTCCTTGGCATCGCGTTTGATCTTCACATAAAGCCGCGCCTTGTGAAATGTTCGCGCTGCTGCTCGTCATCGTTTCCACCCTCGCGCTCGCCGCGCACGCCCGCGAACTCGTCGAAACGTCGACGACGGTTTCTGTCGATAACACGGGCATCGTGCGAAACGCCGCGGTGACGAATGTCGTTTCGTTTAACGCGTTTTGTGAATTCGTCTTGCCGTTTCTGCTCGAACGCGGATACGAACCGCCGAATTATTGGTGCAACTAAGTAGCCCATCTCAGAATTATAATTCATCTCTATCACCTCGCGATGCGTACAGCTCCTCTTTACTCGCGCGTATCATCGCCACGTCCGCCGCTTCGCGCGTCGCCGCCGTCTTGCCGTGTTTACTCACCATGGTTAAAACATCCGCGAGCGTCGGCGCCGACTCCCCCGTGATGTACTCGCCAGCCGGCGTTCTCAGCGGTATCCACCTCGGATTTTCTTTTTTCCTCGCGCGGTAAAACAAAACCGATGGGGTCTCAACCATGTCCGCGTACGGCGGCGGGACGTCGTTCTTCTCCACGTTGAGTTGCCCGACGAATAAGTCTTCGGCGTCCTCCAACGCTTCGGCGACGCGCGCGTGCGTCTGCGAGTACGCCTCGTGAAACTCCTTCGCCATGGTGGGGTAGGAAAAGTACATCAACGCATCGCGATCTCTGTCAAAAATGACGCGTTTGTAGAAATCCGAAGCGACGATTTTCAAAACCGTACCGACGGGTTCCTTTTTTGTAAGCGCCTCCGCCGGTTCGCTCTTAAATTCCTTGGCCGTTCCCGGCGCCTGTTCGTGATCAAAATCAAACACCGAAACCTTTCCAGATTCCACCTCCAACACCTCCAATTCCGCCGTCGTCCATCTTGCGACGTCATCATCGACGCACGCTCCGCCTAACGCCCCTCGCGGTCCACACAAGGCTTCGCCCAACGCCCCCTCTTCCGCGCCGTCGCGTAATCGAGCCCCCGCGGCGTAGTACAACGCCACGACTTCGTCCTCTGATTTCTCAATCATCCTTCGACACGCCGATCGAATCGTCGCGTTGAGCGCGATCGATCCCGCGGCGCACACCTCTGGCACCGCTTCTTCGATAACTTCTTCCAATTCGCCGTACTTGGACGCGAACGAAGAGGAAGGAGACGCGCGTCGGCCGCTACTACGCTTGGCCGCGTCCATCAACGCGAGCATCAAATGCTCGTCGTACCACGCGTACATCTTTTGACACGTCGCGCACTCGACCGATCGCGCACGGAAACGCGGGAGCGCCGATGCGAGCCATTCCGTTTGCGCGCCCGTTTCCGTCGTCGTGCTCGTCGCGCCCGTCGTCGTCGGATCATCGGCATCTTGTGCGAAACTAAAACGAGTAATCGTCGCGAGAAACACGACGCACGCGATCGCACAGAGACGCACAGAGACGCGCGATCGACGGCGCATCATCATTTTGGCACCGGTGCGTGTCACTCACCGGTCGGGGTCGGGTATCGCTCGATGGGTGCGCGTCGAGGTGTGAAGAATGCGTGAAACGCGCCGTGGTTGTTACGCGTACTCGTTACAAATTACTTGCGTCGCGTGCTGAGACAAGCTTCGAAATCGCGCTGAAGCTCGGCGCGATCGAGGTCTTTACCGATGAAGACGAGCTTGGACGACCGCTTTTCATCCTCCTTCCACGCGCGATCCGGCATGCCTTCAAAGAGGGCGTGTACGCCCTGGAAAACGTAACGTTCGTCGCAACCTTGAATGGCGAGCACGCCCTTCATGCGGTAGAGGTCTTCCCAACGCTCGTTGAGGAGAAGACCGAGCCAGTCGTTGACGAGATCGAGATCGAGGTCGCCCTCGAGGGCGAGGGAGACGCTGCCGACGGCGTCATCGTGGACGTGGTGCGAATGCGAGTGGCCGTGTTCGCCGCAGACTTCGCATTCGCCGTCAGCGCCGTGCGAGTGCGAGTGCGAGTGCGAGTGTTCCTCCTCTCCGTGTGAGTGTCCGTGCCCGTGGTCGTGCCCGTGATCCTCGCACTCGTCGCAGGATTCTTGGCCCGGCGCGTGCGAGTGTCCGTGCGCCTCGTTGGTGGTTGCCTTTTTCGGCTCGTCGCCCAGGACTTGGTCCTGCACGCGTTCCAAGTCGAACCCGCCGACACCGAGCACGAAATCCAAATCCACGTTCGCCATGGATGCCCGGCCAATCTTTGCCAAGTCGTTGATGGTTCTCAATCGGTACTCGAGCGCATCCGCTTCGGCGTCGGTGACCAAATCCGTCTTGTTGAGCACGATTCGATCCGCAAACGCCACCTGTTCGAGCGATTCGTTCACCACCCCCGCCGGTTTCACCTCATCCAAGTGCATCCCCGCGTGTTTCGCATCCACGAGCGTGACGACCCCGTCCAAGCGAAGCGAATCCAACAGCGCCGGTTCCAAATAAAACGTCTGAATAATCGGCGCCGGGTTGGCCAACCCCGTCGTCTCGATCAATATGTGATCAAACGCGCCCTTTTTTTCATTCACCAACCTCGTCAACATCTCCACCAGATCCGACCGCACCGTGCAACACAAGCACCCGTTATTCAACAGCATGATATCCTCCTCCCCGCTCTCTCGAAAAGCCACGAGTTCGCCGTCGATGTCCACCTCGCCAAACTCGTTTTCGATCACCACGATTCGCTTCCCGTGTTCCGCCCTCAACACGTGGTTCAACAGCGTCGTTTTCCCGGACCCGAGAAACCCGGTGAGAATCGTCACCGGCACCCTATCGTCCTTGATCACCGATCCGCTCGGGCTCGCCGCCGCCCGCGTCGTCGCCCGCGTCGTCGCCGTTCGCACTCCTCGACGTCGTCCCTCAGACCCAAGCCTTTGCGCGCATCCCCCCGTCGGCGCCTTCACCGCGTTCCGCCGCGCCACCGGTACCGCCGCCGTCGTCGCCGTCGCCATCGTCACCATCGTCGTCGCCATCGTCGTCGTCGTCGCGCGCACCGAACCGATCGCGCGACGCGTCGCGGAGTGCCTCCCTCTGCATCGAAACCGAATTCACAAAAAGTGCGCCGTCACTCCCGCGCGAGCCTCCTCAGTCGCCGCCGTCGCCGTCGTCGTCGCGAGCGATGGGCGTCCACGCGGACGTAGACGACGCGTCCGCGACCGGTGGACGAGTCGTCCGCACCGTCGCGTCTGCGTCCGCGTCCACGGGCGGTCGTCGCGCGTCGTTACGTCCGATTCAAGCGCCCCGAGGCGCGCGGTCGATCGCGCTGCCGACTTGGCCCGATGCCCCATCCGTGATGGTCGGGAACGACGCGACGACGCTCGGATTCACCGACCCGGCGCTGCCGAAAGAGATCGTCTCCGTCGCGCTAAAGTACGAACCGGAAGTCGCGGTGGAGCTGCGAACGACGCCGAGGACGGAGGTGTTCGTGCAAGATAAATTCGGGGCGCTGCGAATGCTCAAGGCGAACGCGCGCGCGTTTCTTAAGCGGGGAGAAGTGCTCTTCTTGGCGTGGAGTAAAGCCAGGGGGACGCGGTTCGGGTACGTGCTGGAGTACGAGGAAAACGGGCGTAAGGGGGGTGAGAGGGGAATGCGGGTCGGGAAGACGACGGGGACGACGGAGGGTGGTGGACGCGCTACGGAGGACGCGTTTGTGGACGCGACGAGAAAGCCAAAGCCGAATGAGAATCACATCATCGACGACGACGACGATCGGGATGCCATCGTGATTGATATCGCGTCGGATGATACGGAATCCCCGCCGGTGAAACGACGGAGGAGATCGAGTTCTTTGGAGAGCCCGACTGGGGTGGACGGGAAGGAACCGGCGACGACGGAGGACACCACCGAGGACGACGACGAGACGACGGAGGAGGAAAAGGAAAAGGCGAGAGATCCGTCGTCTGAGAGGACGCGAGGAACGACGGATGCGTCGGGGACAGGGAGTTTGGGGAAGAAGGAACAGGCGGAAGGATGGCGTCGCGTGCGGTCGTACGCGTCCAAGGCGCGCATGGAGCGAGAGCGCGTCGCCGACGAACAGCGCCGCCGACAGGCGGAGTACGCGCATCGAGACCCGCCGAGCGTTTGGGGTGGGGCGAACGCGGAGGAGATGCGCAGACAAACGGACTCGTCGAGGATTCCGCCCGAGCCCCCGGAAGGTTTGCCAGATGACCCGGAAGAGTTGAAGAATAGCAGAGCGGCGTTGAAGTGCGCGCATAAAAGATTGGTGACGGCGCTGCACACAGAGGTGGCGATGCGGCAGACGTTGGCGCAATCGCAGACGGATTTCCAGCGCACGATGCGTGGGAACGCGGATTGGTCGCTGCGACAGTGGCACAAGGAGAATTTGCAGGTTGTCGCTGGGAAGTACCAACAGAGTCAATTCGCGGCTGCGGCGGCGCGCTCGCATTACCAGCAAGCGTTGCAGTACTTTCACGCCACGGTGGAACGGTGCGAGAACGGCTTCGAGGGCGACGCGGGAGCGGCGTGGGATAAACGTCAAACCGCCAAACCGGGCGCGAAAGCGACCACCACCGCCGCCGGCGAGCAGACGACGTCTGAAAAGACGTCTTGGAAGGATGAGTGCGCCGCATGGGAAAAATTAATTTCGACGTGCCCGCACGACATGTCTCTCAAAGACTTGAAAATGTGCGTCACGCGCTTGTCGTTCAACGACACGCACCTAGTCGAACGGGAAGATTACATCGGCCTTCTCATCACGGAGCGCGAAACCGCAAAAGAACGATTCGAAAAGCGCAAAAGGGATCGCGCGGAGCGAGAGAAGAAGGAAGCTGATGCGCGAACGGCGCAGCGCAAAAAAGAAGACGAAGAATCCGCAAAGCGCGACGCCGTCCGCCAAGTCGCCGTCTGGGCCATGCACGCCGATCTAAGGCTCTTTTTACACCGTTGCGGGCTCAAGGTGGAGCAACACGGTCGCTCAAACAAGCGCACGCTCGCAAAAATCTACCGACAGGCGATGCTCAAGTACCACCCCGACCGCGCGAGACAAAAGAGTGTCCGCGAACAGGCGCTCGCGAGCGAGGTCACGAAATGGATCACCCACGCCTGGCAACAGATGCCGCCTTGAATGACGGATTTTAGATTTGACATTTCTTTGTAAGATTACGACGACACATTGTACAGCAGCGCGAAGACTCAAAAACTCACACGGACGCTCGCCAAGCGCTGACGCGACGGCCACCCTCCCAAAGCAACCTCACAACCCAACGCCGCGCGTCGGTCTCGCCGCGACCCGGAACGACGACGACGAGGACGACGTCGCGTCGCCATGGTTCTCAAACGCATGTTCTCGCGCAACTCGCTCGCTAAACCCCCCGAGGCGCAGGCGAAGCGACGCAAACGCAGTCGTAAGACGACTCAGAACGAACAAGAGGCGGTGCGAACGCTTCGGTCTCGTGGACGGAAATTCGTCATCGTCACCACCGCGGCGCTGCCGTGGATGACGGGAACGTCCGTGAACCCTCTGTTGCGAGCGGTTTATCTCGCGCGAGGGGACGAGACGCGAGAGGTGACGCTGCTCGTGCCGTGGTTGGCGACAAAGGACCAGAAGATCGTTTACCCGCGAAGAACGCTGTTTGAAACGCCCAAGGAACAAGAGGAGTACATCATGGAGTGGGCGAGGAAACGGGTCGGGTTTGAACCGAAAATAACCATCGCGTGGTACCCAGGGAGGTACGCGACGGATAAGGGATCGATCGTGCCGGTGGGGGATATCGCGTTGAGGATTCCGGCGGAGAACCGAGACGTGGCTATTTTGGAAGAGCCGGAACACTTGTGTTGGTATCACCCGGGGGCGAGGTGGACGTCGAGGTTTAAACACGTGGTGGGGATCATCCACACCAACTATTTGGAGTACGCGAGGCGAGAGGAGGATGGTGAACGTAAAGAACAGATACTGCGGTGGATCAATCATTTGACGGCGCGTTGCCACACGCATAAGGTGATCAAGCTGTCGGATGCGGTGCAGGATTTCGCGCGGTCAATCACGCAAAACGTGCACGGCGTGTCGAGTGGCTTCATTGAGGCGGGTAAAGACACGGCAAAGGCTATTCGTAAGGAGGGAAAAGGCGCGTTCAAGCGAGGCGCGTACTTTATCGGCAAGTGCGTTTGGGCCAAGGGCTATTCCGAATTGATGCACGTCGTCGGCGATTTCAACAAACAGTACGCCACGGGCAAAGAGCGTCTCGAGATGGATGTTTACGGTGACGGCGATGATTTCGTCGAGGTGAAACGCGCGTTCGAGGAGAAGGAACTACCGCTGACGTTGCTCGGACGTCTCGATCACGCCGATCCAAAAATTCTCGAGTACAAGGTGTTTGTCAATCCTTCGTTGTCAGACGTCGTGGCGACCACCTCTGCCGAAGCTCTCGCCATGGGCAAGTTCGTCGTGTGCGCTGAGCACCCTAGCAATGCGTTTTTCGCGACGTTTAGCAACTGTCGCACGTATTCGAACATGGATGAGTTCGCCAAAGTGATACGCGAAGTCATGTCTACGACGCCACAGCCGATGACGGATGCCGAAATTCACCGTCTCACGTGGGAAGCTGCGACGGAGCGACTCCTCGACGCCGCCGAACCGTGCGACGTGACAAAACAACCAATCACCGCTCACGTCGCAGACTGGTTTAGCGCGCGATTCCACTACGCCGTGACGAAGAGCGAGGCGGTGCGCTGTCTCATTGGCGGCGGCGCGGGAACGCTCAAACCTCCCGCGGATCTCTCCAGCTGGAAGCCAGACTCCTGGGGTGGAGGTTTGATGGACCGCAAACCATCGACAGTTGATTTGCAACAGTTATAGTCGCGTTCGATCGAACAAGTAGTAGGATTCGTAGCCGCGAAGAAATTTTCTTCGCTTGTGCAAAATAAAAACGACAGACAAAAACGTAAACGTCACCTTCTCTCTTCTCCTTCGATACAGTTACATTACACAGAAACAATAATCTTGGACTCACGCATCTCCACCGCCCTCGTCCTCGCCCTCGTCCTCGCTCCCCTCCTCCTCCTCCTCCTCGCTCTCCGTCTCCCCCGGAACCTTTACCTCCCGACTCAATTCAGCCAACTCGGGCGGCTTCTGACACCCCGGACACAACCCCTGTTCCTTCCCGCACGGATCACACAAACTCCGATACGCCAGTTTTACCGTCTGTTTCCCGCAAGAATTACACCGCCCGCGCGTCCCCGCGCGCTTCGGCTTGTACTTGCCCATCTGAAACCTCCACACCACTTTTTGCCGACACCGTTTACACACGTTTTGACACGCGAGGTGTCGCAACGCGGACTCCTTTTCCCGATCGCCATCGTTGCGCTTGATGTCGCGCTTGGCGACGAACGGGACGCGGTTTTGGTGTTTCTGTTTTCGGCTGTGTCCAGAGCCGCTCATCGTCGGCGGCGCGCGCGCGCGTCGGTGTCTAAAGCGTCGAACGAATCATCGTCGAGTCGACGGGCGCCGCCACTTTTTGTGTGTGGAGTGTTCGGATTCGTTGAGACATGAACCGTCAAAAATGTGTCTGTTTATCTTCACAATACGAAATGACGCGCTCACGAGTCTCCTTCGCCTCGGTCTTCGTCTGCGTCGATGAGGGCGTCGGCGTAGCGCCGAGCGACGGCGAGCGGCCAGACGACGTCGGCGGGATGGGCGGCGACGATGCCGAGATCGCGCGTGGAGAGCCGGGTGATGAGGATGTCGTCGACGCGATGGACGAGGGACGCGTTGGACGACGACGATCGACTCGGACGAGGCGCGGCGATGGGACGCCACGCGCGGTCGCGAGGGAGCCGGGAAGATTCGAGCGTACCGCTGAATGGGTTGACGCGGATGATTCGGTCGTAGCGTTTGCCGTTGCGGGCGAGTTTGGTGATGACGACGCCGCGCTCGAGTTGACGTTCGGCGGAGACGGCATGTAGGCGAGCGGAAGCGTCGGCTCGGCGTTCGGCGGTGAGCGCCGCGGCGCGGGCGCGGGTGAGCTCGCGCGCGTGGCGGACTTCGTCGGCGCGCGCGGCGGATTTGGCGTCGGAGAGGTGGCGAGAGACGACGGTGTTGTCTCGCTCGAGCGCGGCGAGAATCGCGGCGCGCTCGGTCGAGCGGCGCGCAGCGGCGCGTCTCGCGATGGAGTATCGCGCGCGTAAAGCTTCGGATCTCGCGCAGCGTCTGGACATGACGGCCATGGACTCGACGATGACGACGCGGAGTGCGAATGACTTGCACTTTTCGTACCGCAGATTGACAAAGGTTGCCAAGGATTCAGAGCTCAGCGCGCAATGCGCGTCGAGGATGGACGAATGCGCCGATTCGAGCGAAGAGTACCTCCGTATCAACCGCGCGTTATCGATGCGATGGATTCCAACAGCTCTGCGCATGCGCACGAGTTCGCGATCCATTTTCGCGTTCGATCGAGCGTAATCTTCGTTCGTCTCTCTAAGCTTGAGCGTCGAGGCGCTCAACTGCTCGACGCGCTTGAGTGCGTGCGAACTCGAAGCCCGCTCGGCGATCAACTGCGCCTCGATCTTGCGCACGTTTGACGACATTATCGACGACATCTTTTCGTTTGCCGTGCGTTCCAACTTCAAATCCTCCACGGCACCGTTATACGTGACAGTCAACGCGCGGAGCCGCGATGCAAATCCATCTCTCTCGCTTTGCGCCGATTCGAAGGCGACAGCCATGCCGGCGCACTGCTCTCGAATTTTCTCTAACTCCTTCTTCGTGCGTCCCAACTCAGCCTTGGCGCGGTCGAGCTCGCAGCGTAAACCATCGCATGTCTTCTTCATCACCTCGACATCGGCTTCGCACTGCTTTGTTGCGTTCGCGAGCGTTCGCCGCAGACATGTCGCCTCGTCCACCAATCTCGCGATGGCTTGGTCGTCGTATTGACCGCGCAATCGCCTCGTTAATTTTCGAGGATCAATCTCAACCATTGAAGACCGCACTTCGGGCGTGGTCGTAATTCGCATGGCGCGCGTCGCAAACTCCAACGAATTGGCGCTCTCATTCACGTGTTCGCCTTCTGCGCTGACGCACACGAGGAGCACCGTTTGACTTTTCCCGCTGAGACTCGGCTCCAAAATTTTTGTCAAGGTAGAGTCGCGATACGGGATGTGGCGATGACCAGACGCGAGCGCGCTCACTACGTTTCCGAGTGCAAAAAGACTAACGTTGACGTTCAGGGCCTCCTTGAGTCGCGCGCCGACGCTATGGGTTTTCTTCTGACGTTCGCTGCCAGCCAAATCTACGATGGTCAAATGCCCAACGCGCTTCTCGACGGTGACGTGTGGTGGCGAGTCTTCGATCGAAGAATCCGCCTCGAGCTCTATCGGTCGTTCGAAGCGCTCAACCTTCATTTGGAATATACAGTGCGACCGAGAACTCTGCTTGTTCATGTGCGTCTCAGCGTAGACGAGCCCAGACCTCCCGCGTTGAAAGACGTCCAAAACGTCTTCGGCTGACTCGCATGGCGTCCAAGACAAAGCGTCAATGTCCCATCCCGTCGACCCATCTGACGCGGGAACCAACTTTAACCCAGTTCTCTTCGACACCAAATCATCAATCTGTTCGTTGTAAATTTGCACCATCGATACCGAGACTTCATAAGCGTGCTGCACGTCGCTCGCCACGTGGGCGAAGCAATCCACGGCGATTCTTGGCACCAAGCCCAAATCGTCCTTCCCCTCCTCATCATCCGCGCAGTTTAACAGCGAAAACGTCTTCCCAGAGCCCGTTTGCCCGTACGCCAACACGCACCCGCGGCATCCGCGTCGCACCGCCTCGAGCACGGGCGCGCCCGCCGAATCAAAGACGTCCCTCTGTGTCGCCGCTCCGTCCAACGCTCCGTCCAACTCAAACGTTCGCGTCTGCGCCCCATGCGTCGCGCGTGTCCACACGTGTCCACGCGAATCCACACCCACACCACCACCACCACCACCATCATCATCGTCATCATCACCCATCGTCGTCGTCGTCGCTCTCGGTCGTATCCTTGCGTACACGCGCACGCGTTGTCTCTGCTGCTGCTGAAACTGGGGAGACTCCTCCATCATCCACCTTCTCTGCGAACGGTACGAAAACACGCACGCGCGATCCGTCCCCCGCACACACAACCCCGTCGTAGTCTTCGCGTTCTCCCGTCTCTCCCCACACCGCGTCGTCGTCGTCGTCGTCGTCCTCGTCGAATGCGGACGGAAACGAGAGCGCGTTGACTCCACAAGTCACAGACACGAAACGACACTTCCAAACCAGATAACGCCAGAATACATACTTTAATAGTTGTAAACCTATTAGATACCAACTGTAACCAGAGATCACATGGTCGTATGCGTGTCTATTAGATATATAAATACCATAGTATGTAGTCAACGAGTGGCTCTGAGCGCCCCGAGCGACGGATGGGCGCGACGACTGCGCGGACGACGACGCGGGCGCACCGGCCGCACTCACTGACGCCCGCGGACAGGCACGAATGCTCGGGCACACAACGACGTCGACGACTCTCACGGGTACGTGGTACAAATAGCTTTCCGTCCTCTCTTCGCCCGCCTCTCTCGCGCTCGACGCGCGCGCGGCGACGCGACGATCGAGTGCAATCGAACGCGTCGTCGATCGCGCTCGTTCGCGTGGACGTCGCGTCTCGGTCTTATCTGCGCGCGCGTCGATGCGCGCGACGCGATCGCGGGGGATTGGATGACGGTTTACGATGGAGACGGTTTCGTTTCGTTTGGATCGCCGCGCGGGGGGCGCGGGGGACGATCGCGCGGGGCGTCGGTGGGTGGATAGGATGGATGGTTGGCGACGCGTCGGTTTGGTCGACGCCTTGACGCCGGATCTGTCCAAGAGAGACATTCGGGAGTTGAATGTCGAAACGAAATGGTGGTGTAAGCGGATGTTTCGGTGACTAACGATGTGATGTGTGTGATTATTTTCTTACTCGCGACGCAGCTCGCACGAGCCATGTGGCTGGTAGAAGCCTCGCCAAGGCTCGCCGCGCGCACGGAGTTCGCGCGCGGACGAGAAATCCGACTCTCGCGGCCGTCGCCTCGGATTCCCGCGTCGACGCCGAAGGCATCGTGAGCCAAACCGATAGCATGGAAAACGTGTTGTCCATCATTCTCGGTGGTGGTGCGGGGACAAGATTGTACCCGTTGACCAAGAAGCGGGCCAAGCCGGCTGTGCCGCTTGGCGCCAACTATCGCTTGATAGACATTCCGGTGTCCAACTGCATCAACTCGGACATTAACAAGGTGTACTGCTTGACGCAGTTTAACTCTGCATCTCTCAACAGACACTTGTCCCAGGCGTACAACACGAACATTGGTACTTATACTCGCCAAGGTTTCGTTGAAGTGCTCGCGGCGCAGCAAAGCCCAATCAACAAGACGTGGTTCCAAGGCACCGCCGACGCCGTGCGCCAATACTTGTGGCTCTTTGAAGAGAGCGGCTGCGAAGAGTACTTGATTCTTTCCGGTGATCACTTGTACCGCATGGATTACCGTCCGTTCATCATGGCGCACCGTCAAGCGATGGCTGACATCACCGTTGCCGCGTTGCCGACCGACGAGAAGCGTGCGAGCTCTTTCGGTTTGATGAAGATTGACAACACTGGTAAAATTACCGAATTTTCTGAAAAGCCGAAGGGCGACGCGCTGAAGGCGATGCAAGTTGACACGACGATTTTGGGTTTGGACGCGGCTCGCGCGAAGGAAATGCCGTACATCGCTTCCATGGGTATCTACGTTTTCACCGCCAAGGCGATGGACGAGTTGCTTCAAAAGGAGTTCCCATCCGCCAACGACTTTGGCGGCGAAATCATTCCGATGGCGGCGGAAAAGGGCATGAAGGTCGTAGCCTACCTTTATGATGGCTACTGGGAGGACATTGGAACCGTTGACGCCTTTTTCTACGCCAACCTCGCCTGCAACGACCCGGAGCCTCAATTCAGCTTCTACGACCGCAATGCGCCGATTTACACGCAGTCTCGCTTCTTGCCGCCGAGCAAGGTGTTTGACTGCGACATCGAACGTTCCACCATTGGCGACGGTTGCCTCATCAAGCAATCCAAGCTTAAGAACTGCATGGTTGGCTTGCGCTCCACCATCAACGAAGATTGTGATCTCGAAGACACCCTCGTCATGGGTGCGGATTACTACGAGAAGGAGCAAGAATGCTCCCTCCTCCCGGGCTGCACTCCAATTGGCATCGGCGCGGGCACCGTCATTCGCAAGGCAATTGTTGACAAGAATGCCCGCATCGGTATGGATTGCCAAATTGTCAACAAGGATGGCGTCATGGACAAGGACTGTGAAGACCAGGGTTACATCATCCGTGATGGCATCATCGTCATCATCAAGGATGCCGTCATCCCGAACGGCACTGTGATCTAAACACTCCCCCTCGGGTTGGGTAAACGAAGCAGGCGGCGGCGCTCGCATGCTCGCAAATTGTGAAACCGCGAATAAAAACTTCAAACATTCCACATTCTAGTAGGATTCTTGTAAAACAACAAATATGAAATGCGCAGCAAACAAACAAACAAACAATGTCTATTACACACGCCTAATGCGTGAGAACTATATCGCGCGCGGCTGCGACGGCTCGTACGACTCTGGGATCGACGCCGTCTGGGCTGTGAGCAAACGCGATGTATTCATCGACGGGCGTGCTCACGCACTTGCACCAAGCGATGAGCATTTCCGGCGGAGACAACGAGAGTGCGGCGACAATGTTTGAAAAGTATTCCAAATCGGCAGCGAGTTGTGCGGAACCTTGCTCGCTGAGTGCCTTGATTGCTTGAACCTCTTTGAGAACGAGCTCGGCGCTCGCCTCGGCAACCTTGCCAATCCAAACTTCCGCAGTCGCTGAGTCGTCAAACGACTCACCAGCTACCGGTGCGATTATTCGAACCGCGTCGTCGTCATGCAAGTTATCCAAATACTGCGGCAGCGATAACAGATATTCTCCCGCATTTGTCATGCACTCTTGAGGATAGGCGCTAAAAGTCGGCAACTTGTACGCGCTCTCCATCGGCTTCGCGCTCCACACGTCAGAGTTGGCGATGCCCTTGAGTTCAAGAGAAACTCTACCGAGCAACGTATCGTACACAAACTTTTCCATCGCTCGCGTGAGGGCGTTTATGTGCTCGTAGCCGACGGGGAGTATCGGCGAGTCTAACGAGTGCTTCGCCGCCGCTTCGGCAACCTTTTCAAAAAAGGCAATCAACTTGCGCGTTCTTGACGCGTGGGCGCCCGCACTTAGCTCTGTGAGAGATCGCGCCTTTGTGCCGTCGGAATATTCCGTCGACGCGTCCAATGCCGGATGCGTCTTGGTGCGCAATCTAACAATTTTGTCCCTAATTCTCATCTCCAAGTCAAGCGCCGCGGATGGCGCGGCGTTGATTAATTCAAGCAAACTCAGAGATCCTCTAATATACTCTTCGCCGGCCGATGTCGCGCGCACCTTGAGTGTTGCGGCAGTCGAGTCGATCAAACCGGCTGCCTTGCGTAAATCGCGAAGGACGAGTGACACGAGGTCGACGTAGTGCTCGATACCACTTTCAATCGCGTGCACGCACGTGAGTACTTCCACGCCGCCGGTGATTTCGTCGCACCTATCGACGGCGGCGCTCAAAGCGCCCATAGCTTTTGGAAGCGTCTCAAGGAGCGTCTGAACGACCGCAGTGAGATCATCCGAGGTGGCGATCGACTGCGCCTGCGGAACTTGGACAAGCGCCTCGAGCTCGCTGCGAAGATGTGTGAGTTCGAGCTCGCCGTATCGTTGCTCAACGGCGATGAACGGTTCCACGATGGCCATCATCGCATCGCTGACTGCACCCTTTACGGCGTCAGCTCTCGAGGTGGACAAGCTCTCGACGGCAATTTTGCTCAGTGCGCCGCCGACGTCGCTCACGTACGCCTCAAAGGCCCGACGCACGGGCACGAGCTCTTCGAGAGACATCGCGCTCAGAACCTCCGTCAACGAAGCTTCGAGCGCGGCGTGCATTGAGCACCATGAGACTGGAATCAAAAGACCCGCATCGTCTGGAAATGTGCTCGAACACCATGCAATCTCCTTACGAAGCTCACCAGCGAGATACGAGAGAAAATCCGAGACGAGACGCGATTTCTCCGCCGCCTCTGCCACTGTCTCTGTCGACGTGCTGGCGCGCTGGCGCGACTTCCATTGCTTGAGCATGCGCGTCGTCACGCGCGTATCCGCATAGGTGCTCTCCAACGCCGACCCACGACCGGTCGCTCGCAACACATCCCCAAGTTCTCTCGCCGCCGTACTATTCTGCGATTCCAACGCCGTCACAAGCGCCGGTCGAACGATCCCTTCGAGTTTATGCTCGAAAGCGTTCACCTTGTCTTGTCCGTCGGCAAACTCTGGCACATCACCCACAACGGCTAAACCTCTCTTCATCCGCGCCAAAGCATCCGACATGGCTCGAATATTCCCACTCGCAAACACCCCATCTACACTCGCCATCAAATCCGCCAATCCATTCGCCTCTTGCAGCGTTTCTCTCGCGCTATCCATCCGTCTCTTCGCCGCGTCCAGCGCCCGAAGCGTCTCCACGCTCGCCCTGCTAGAAGACTCCGTCTCATCCAACCGTTCCAAAATCTTTCGCACCTCCTCTCGAAGTCCCTCTACCCGGTCCTCGACGAGTTCAAGCTCCCGCATCGCTCTCGGCGCTCGTTGCACCCCCTCACGCGAGCGTTCTTCGAGCGTCGTCGATAAATCTTCACCGAGGAGTTGCAACTGAAGTTCCAAGTCTGTCAAAAATCCTTCCATGCCGCTGACGTTATTGGTCGTTCCGCTCGAAGCCGCCGCCGCTTGCGACGTTCGCGCGTTGATCCACCCCACGCGATCGAACCCACCGTCCGCGTCGTCGCCGCCAAACTCCCGCGCCGTCGCTCGCGTCAACGACGACGTCATCTTAAATCCAAATACGAAATCCAAACGAACGATCCCGCGGCGCACTCTGACGCACGTCGCGAGATTGGAGTGCAAACCCCATTGATCATATACAAGACAATCTAAACATATCAAGGCACAAGTAAATGTAATATTGAAGTTAGATTCGAATACTCGATAAGAACCATGAGATAGTACGTACTAAACCACGTAATCGAATACAATTTAGTCAGATATAAGCCCTAATCTTGAACTCGTGAAAGACGATGGTGCTGTCGCTGGACGCGCCCGGTGGTACCGCAGAGACGCACGTCGCGCCGACAGAGAGCGTCCGTCTCGCGCCGGTAGGCGTCTCACGGGTGTCGTCCGCGCGTGCGTAGGTGTGTCTGTCCGTGACCTGGTCGTTTCGTCGCGAAGCGGAACGACGCGAAGACGTTGATTCTGAATTCACGATCTGGTTCGGTTTCAGTGCCTCGAGCATTACGGAACGTCCAATAGCCGAATCGAATCGCACGCGGACGGGCCGTACGGGAGACGCAGAAGCGACGGGAGACGCGTCGTCCGCGCGTGGTTTGGGATTTCGCTCTCGGTTCGGGGATTTTCGACGCGCCGTCGTCGAGGGAGAAACGGCGTGGTTCGAGTTTGGACGAAGAGCGGGCGACGCGGTTGGATAAGGAGAGCGCCGAAGCGGATTCAGCAATCATGCTCGAAACGAGGTCGGAATCGAGTATCGCAGAGGTGACGGACGCGATGGATGGCGTGGGTATAAAGAGTAAATCCCCACTGATGCGGTCGGTGAAGAAACCGTGCGCGTGTTGTCACAAGTTTTTCGCCGACGACGAAGCGCTCGAGGAACACTGGACGAGCACGCAACACAGCGCGCACGACGCGGTGTGCGCGGCGTGCGGAAGACACTTTCCTTCGTACGATACGCTGCGACAGCACTTGGTTGGGAAGTTACCCAAGGAGTCGTGTGCGGAGGCGTTCAAAAGACACGGGTGTAAGGCGTGTTTTGAGATTTTTGCGAGCGAAGAAGAGGCGCGGGCGCACGCGTGCGTGTTTAGAGACGTAGCGGCGGATGAGGTTGAGGACGACGACGACGCGCCTTGCGTGGCGCTGGATTGCGAATTTGTAGGTGTTGGAGAGGGCGGGGAAGAAAATGCATGCGCGCGAGTGTGTGTTGTCGACTCGAAAGGTGAAGTTTTGTTGAGCACTTGGGTAAATCCGGGAGTCGAGGTGACGGATTATCGACGAGATATCACTGGGGCTAGCCGCGAGACGTTGGCGTCGGCGCCTTCTTTGGATGAAGTTCGAGGTAAAGTGCTCGGGATATTGCTCGGAAAGGCGTCGACGACGCGAGCAAAGCACGCTGGGGTTAAACATTTATTAGTCGGTCACAGCGTCGATCACGATTTGGAGTCGCTGAAGATTACTTGGAAAAAGTCGAGGTGCAGAGACACGGCGCAGTTTCCACTCTATCTGCGTCACACGCACCTGCCGTTTAAGCTCAAAACGTTGGCGGAGGAATTTTTAGGAGAACAGATACAAGGCGAAGGCGAAACGCACGACCCAGCGGTAGATGCGCGATGCGCCATGAGACTCTACCAGGCTGCGAAGCGTCGTCGCGATCACAGCGTGGCAAAGGCGTGGTTCGCTCGAACGCTCGCGTCGCGTCCCGTCGCCCTCTCGGCGGATAGCACAAAGGACCCGAACGCCGGGATCGAGTTGCTTCACCGCGCCGTTTCTGAACACGGTGCGATGAAAACCGATAGATTCTACTGTTGGTGCCGGGACGTTGGGTCTCTCGCTTCGTGCGCTCGAAGCAGCTCCACCTCTCGGTCTTCCTCTGAGGACGACGGGTCCCCTCGCACGCGACAAAGCGCGCGTCGCTCCACCGCTCGTGGTTCGGCCAAAACCACCCCGAAAAGGCGCGCAAGGTAGACTACTCGAAGAAGACAGAAATGCGCTCTGTTTTTTTTCAACGCCCTGCGTCTATTCGTTCTTCGTTCGTTCAAGCATTCATTCATTCCACGCCCGCACGTTTGCCGCACGCACCATTGTAACCATACTCAGAACAACAACCAAACCAAACCAAACCAAAACGAAACGAAACTCGATCCGGTCCGATCCGGTCCGCTCCGGCCCACTCGCGCGCGTCGCTCGATCGGAAACAAATCTCAACTGCATCTCCCAAATCCTCCAATCCGAACCGACGGCACGTCGTCGTCGACGAATGTCAATCGAAAACCGTCGACCGACCGGCACGTTTCCGACACTTCAGAGCCCGACGCCCGGAAGTGTGTCCAACGTAACCCAACGACGACGACGACGACGACGACGACGACGACGACGACGATGAAAGACGACGAAGCGGCATCGCTCGCACTCGCGCGCGCGTTAAACGCAGAGCTCAACGCGGCGAGCTTACGACAGAGACGACCGACACCGGTAAAGATTATTCCCGGTGATGTCGATGTGTCGAAAAAACAACAACGTCCAACGACGCCGACGCCGACGAAACGCCGACGAAACGGAACGGCGGGGACGGGGAAACGAAAGGGAACGACGAGGAAACCGTCGCGTCGGTCTTCGTCGGGATCGACGACGAAGAGTGGGTCGCCGAACCGAGGGCGGGGTAAACGCGGGCGTGAACAATCTGATTATGATGATGTTGACGGAGACGGCAAGGATGAGTCAGCGGCGGACGCAGAGGCGGCGCGTCGGCGGACAATCGAGACGGAGGAAACGACGGAGGAAACGACGACGACGATGGAACCGCCAAAAACACCGAGATTGACAGCGACGCGCAGCAGCGCCGCCGTAACGGAACAATCGAACGATTCACCGACGACAATCAACGCGACGCCGAAACCGACCCCGGAGCAAATGTCGCCAGACGAGCGAAGACGCGAGGAGGCGCGCTTGTTGAAATCGAAGGATTTGGAGCTGAAAGAGTTCCCCCCGGGAGTGATGGTTTGGGTGAGGTTGTCGACATCAAATCGCGGGCAGTGGTGGCCGGGGAGAACGTGGAAGCTTCGACAGTGTACAAAGATACTGGAACTTTTGGAAATTAAACCGAAGGGACCGTGCGCTCTCGTGCGGTTGTTCGGAAGCAATTGTTTTGAGTGGGCCATCACGGGAGATTTGGCGGCGTACGACGCGTTGCGACAGTCTGAGTACCGGAATCAGATGCTCGAGTGGTATAAAACGTGTAAACGTAAATCTGGCGGTCGACCCGAGGCGTTGCGTGCGTGTCGCGCGGCGGATGCGGCGGAAATGGCCGAGTGGTCCGATCCGTGGTCGACATCTGAGGACGAGAGTAGCGAAAGTGAAGAAGAAACCGAAGAGGCGGATAAGATCAAAGCGAACGTCGCCGCGCTGGAATCCATGAAGGTGGGTTTGACACCGGATTGGATCATTCACGGCGCGTGCAAAGTCTTCCAACTTGAGCTTCCGACCATTGAAGCGCCTCTGATTAAGGGATTGCTCGATCCGTGTACAAATTCGCATCTGAAACCGAACATTCCGGCGGAGAAGTGTTACGACAAAAAGGATGACGGATTAAAGATGAGTAACAAGTGGGCCGGGTATCACGTCTTGGTGAACCCACCGTACGAAGCGCAAGTTCAGTGGCGGTTCATCAATCGCGCCATCAACGAAGTCGAGTGGGAGCACTGTCCAGGTGTCATTCTCGTGTGCCGAAACAGCACGGATACGTCGTACTTTCAGCGTCTATTGCCGTTTCCGCGAATCCACCTGAAACGCAGCGCAGTTCAGTTTAAAGATTACGAACGGTGTCCGATTGGTTTCGGGATCTGTGTCTTTTGCATCGTCTCTCCGACGCACCCGCAACAAGCTGAAATTTACAGCCGGTTTTACGACGAATTCCATTCGTCGGGCGAGTTCAACATTCCCGTCGACGAAAAGTTTGTTAAGAGCGGTCCATTCATCGAGCTCACGACTCGACTTCATCGCGTCGCGTGCGAGTCCTACAGAGACAGTTGGATCGCATGCGACGTGTGCGATCGTTGGAGAGAGATTCCGTTCGGTGAGATGCTCAAGGCGAGAAAAGCCAAAGTATGGCAGTGCCGGGATTCCTTTCCAATGGGTTGCCGAACGCCGCTCACAAAGAACGAGATTCGAGCATTCTCCGTCGCAAAAGCGGAGAAGAATACCGTGCTCGTCGCGTCGAAGCGCGAGGGTGTCAACGGACCCGTGGGGATATACGCGGCGGAAACGCTGAACGGTGAAATCGCCGTGGAAGGCGCCGCGGATGCCGAAGCCACGAAAGACATTGAGTGCGCCGAAGACGAAGACGAAGACGAAGACGAGGATCAGGCTTTGTTCGCAGACGACGAGAGAGACGAAGCGAACGAAGAGGAGCGAACGAAAGAGTTTGTCGAGAGCGGCGGCACTCTCCACGGTCTCGGTTGTCCGTGTAACTGGGCTCCTTGTCGGGAGAGGCGCTTGAAGGAGAGGCGCATCCTTTCCAAAACGTTCCCCGGATTGAGAGTCGAATGGGAAAAAATGAGAGACGAGCTCACCAACACTCTCACCCCGTACGAGAAGGAACGGCTTCAAAACATTGAAAAGAACAAGAGCATGATGCAAAAGCTCATGTGCGTCAAGGAAAAGGATGTTAAGACGGCTACGCAGAAAGTCTTCCACACCTCAGCCGCCGAGTCGGCTGCGCTGCGCATGTGGGAAATCGCCAAACGCAGGCACCGCATGAAATCTCGAAACGCCGAGAGACGAGAGCAGAAAGTCGCGGGGCTTCGAAAACTCTTAACAGAAGCGGAGACACGACTCTCAGACATCATGAAGGAAGTTGTCGAATCGAGAAAAGGCTTGGATGAATCCGTGCAAGTCCTCGAAGCGATTCGCGCCCGCTCCAAGCGTTTCGATTTCGAGCTTGCTCAAAACACAGAAGAGCTTCGCGAAATCAAGCAGCGGTGTTCGCGAAGAAGCCGCGATTCAAACAAACAGTTTGATAAAATATGGGATCGCGCACACGACCGATGCATCCATGGCGCCTCGTAAATAATTGGACGCTGCCAAACCCGTCAGCGTGCGCGAGGAATAAACGCCGCAAAGTTGCAAAAGTATCTATCTATCATCGTCCAAGACGTGTGTCGCCGTGTGTAGTAAGCACTTAAACATGTATTCAAAGGGAAGAAGAAAACTACGTACTCATCGTCATTTACAACGCTCTACTCTTACTCGTGTTCCGTCGGCTCTCTGCCAAACACGCAAGATTCTGCTTCACTCACTCGAGTGAATGAATGAACTTCTACTTTTATCAACCTCCCTAACTCCCTTCTGGTAACCCCCCGGGCACGAGCAACGCGATGTTATTCCCGTTGAGCAAAATCTGATCCAACTTCCCCGTCACTACGCGTCCATTCGGCGTCATCTCGTACTCGGTCACGTCCTCGAGCACCATGTTCACGTACACGTCAAACCCCCGAAGGGTACCAACCACTTCCTTTTCACCCTTCATGAGCACCCACAGCGGCGATCCGACGCACCGCTCGACGAGTTCGGAGGGGAGAAGGACGGAGGGGTTTGCCGCGGTGGTTTTGTTCGGGAGCGCCATGCGTTCGTTCGTGCGTCGTGCGTCGAGCGAGCGATTGTGCAGCGCAAATTCGCGAGATCACGCGTCTTTGCACTTCGAGTGGGCATGTCCAGTTTTGCGTACTATGTGCGATTTTGTGTTAATTAGTGTCATAACGTGGCGCACGACACGTCGGACGTTCGAACGATGTCGACGACGGGCGCGACGTCGACGACGCGATGGATGCCGACGACGCGTGGGCGACGACGTCCACTTAGTCGCGGTTCGGTGCGAACGCGCGCTATGCGGGAGGATGTGGAACGTCATCGAGACGTGCAGGTTGATGCTCAATACGATGATGTTGACTCGGACTGCGTGCGGCAGAAGAAGACTATGACGACCACGCGACGCGCGGCGGTGTTGACGAACGCGCTCGCGATGATGACGACGACGACGACGTTTATCGATACCACCGCGAACGCGTACGGGTTGAACAAACCACCGCCGTCGAACGATAACGGACTCTTTGGCGGGCTCGGGAAGCGCGAGTCGTACGAAGAGCGTTTGGCCTCGATGCGCGAGGCGGAACGTAGAAGAGAGGAAAAGGAGAAAGAAGCAGAGGAGGACGCGCCATTGGTGACTTTAAAAAGTGGATTGCAGTATCGCGAGTACGCGGTGGGCACGGGTGGGGCGGTTGCGACGGCGGGTTCACGAGTGGATTTTTCGTACAAAGTCTTTCGGCTCAGCAGTGGGGCATACTTTAAATACAGCTCGGGCGGGACGCCGGTGTTGTTATGGGCGCGTGGGTACGGCAGCGAGGGGCGGGATGACGTTGGGGATACGGTATCGTTCGTGCTGGGGGCGGCGAATCTTCCTCGCGCTGTGACGCCGTGCGTTGTCGGCATGCGCAAAGGCGGGATTCGGCGCATACTTGTGCCGCCCAATTTGGGATGGGTGGACGACTCGGTCGTGCCGAAACCGGATTCGTTCGGCGCGGCGCGGCGATTGGAAAATTATCGAGACGGTCCGTTATTGTTTGAAATCGAAGTGGTTCGCGTGAGTAACGGGAAAGGTGGCGACGACGGCGACGAAGTCGATTTAGAGCCGCGAGGCGATTTCTCCTATCGGCTGCCGGCCCCGCCGACTCTCTAGCTATTTATACACTGTAACAACAATACATCGAGCACTCAGCTAGCTAGCTATCTAGAGTCAACGCTCCGCGCAAACGGCCGCCGAGCGCGAGTCGCGCAGAATGGTTCCACGCGTTGACTCGGTCTCTCGTCAGCCCGACGGTGCGAGACACCAATTCGACTCGATACGTCTCACTCAATCTCCCCCCTTCCCTTTCGTCTCGCCAAGCATCAATTAAATCGACGCGCGAGATTTGGACGTCGGCACCCTCTAACGCTCGCGCGAACGCGTCTCGCACCGTAGATGCCGCGTCCTCCGTTGGTTCGTCCACCCAAACCGACACGTCCCTGGTAAACGGCATGCAGTGCGTGCACGCCGCCCCCGGTGGAAGATTTCCCTCCGGCACAAACGCGTGTACGACCCCGTTTTTCGTCCGAAACCCTCTCTCCGCACCGAGCGACCGCCAATGCCCTCGACTTTCGTATCCCAGCGCGCGCCAACCGTCTTCGTCGAATCGAGTCGCGCCAACGAGCAAACACCCGTTCTCCGCCCCTTGCGTGTAACACTGCCAAGAGTTTCCGTACTCTCGTCTCTCGTCTCCATCCATCGCCGTCCCGCCTTGTCCCGGAGCGAGCGCAACCTCGATCAACCCGCGTTCGCTCAACACGTCTCGCGCTGATTTGAGGTACCCGCCCAACAGCGCGCGGTTTCGATCCATCTTCGCCTTGCCCGCAATGTGCGGAAAGTTGAAAACCACTCGATCAAACTTTTCCGATGAACCAATCGCTGTCGTTAAATCCGTCGCGTCGACGCCGTGAAGCACCCGCACGCGGTCGCCGTAATCGCGGCTGAGCGCGGTTAAATTTGCTTCGCCGCGATACCGCCGAGCGACGTCCTCGCGCGCGTCGTACGACGTCGCCGTCGTCGACATCGCGACCCCGCTCGCGTCGCACGCGCGTAAAAGCGCCAGTGTAAAACTAAAATCACCCTCCCCGACGAGCAGAACGCGGTGATCTCCACGTTCGGCGTACGATGCCGCGACGGTAGGAGACGCGCTTATGATGTCGAACGACACAGAGTCAGCATCATCTTCAACGACGGCCTTCGACGCCGCCGCCGCCGCTCGAACGCACCGCGCGTACCTTCGCCCCGCATCATCATTCCTACATTTCGCCGCGAACCACCGAGCGGTGGTCGCGACGCGACGCGTCGTCATCGAAACGTCGAGTTGTGACGATGACGCTGAAAAAGTGCGCTTTTTCCACTGGCGGCGGGCCCGACGTCATACCGCGACGTCCGTAAGACGCGACGATGCTGACGACGACTTCGGACGCGGACGACCCCGCGCTCGCCCCGCTCGCCGGGATCCGCCCGCCTCCGAAACCGTTTCCGCCGCTCGCGAGCGATGGACGCGCGTTGTGTAAACTCTTCATGTCTGCAGATAAAAAGTGTCCACGCGGCGACGCGTGCCCGCATGCGCACCTACCGCGCGCTGACCGACCGCGGTGTTTCAGCCACGATCAATACGGGTTGTGTGATCGCGGCGACGCGTGTTGGCTCGCGCACGAACCGGGCGAACACGCGGAAATGCGATTGGCGTTGATGGTTGGGGTGGAGTTTGCGGCGCGACACGTCGACCGCGCGCGGGTGATTTTAGGTGAAGATTGCGTCGTCGCCACGGGGAGAACCAAGTTGGCGAGACACACGGATGCGTTGATTTGTATTAATAGTCGACACGGGACGATGGGGGCGTTGCGGTTGTTGTATGAGAAGGATCCGTATGGAATGGCCAAGACGAAGCGCGTGTATGCGTTTCCACACAAGGAGGCATTCGCAAGTTTCGTCGATGCATCCGATGCGTCGTCGCTCACGCGGTGGCTCGAGGTGAGGTTGGATGAAGCGGTAGTAAAGGCGAAAGCGACTTCGGATGCACCGATTTACGTGCGCGTGCGGGCAACGCCGAAAAAGTTGGAGCGTACGTTGTTTGACGCGTTGGACGAAATGGCCAAACGACGCGGCGAGCGATTCGCGTGTAAACCACCAGGTGGCGGCGTTTCGAGTCGCGATTGCACGCACTGCATCGATGCGATATCACTCTGGGGGCGATCGTACGTCGGAGTTTGGGAGACGAATGAAAAGAGCGAACCGCCGAGCGGGGACGAACCGACGCGATGTTTGTACGAGGCAGACTCCCCTCGATTGCCACCGCCGGGCGAGGCGACGATGGATGATTTCGCCGTGTTATTTCCATTGCGATTGCAAGATTATCGAGTGGCGACGGAACCAATCTGTAGAGCATACTTTAAGCTTCACGAGGCGCTGTTACATGCGAACATTGACGTGCGCGGCGACTGGAATTGCGTCGACATCGGCGCCGCGCCAGGTGGGTGGACGCAAGTGCTCAGTCGCCGAATGGCAGAAGACAGGTCAGCGTCTGGCGGCGTTGTGTGGGCGATCGATCCCGCAGATGTGTCGACGCACTTGATGCCAGATTGCGTCAGACACTTGCGCGTGCTCGCCGAAGACGCTGTGGAAACGGTGAGGGAAGGGTTGAAATCGACGCCGAGCGGTCAATTGAGAATGGTCGTGTGTGATGCGAACATGCATCCAGAGGCGTGCGTACGCGTTGCGGTGGACTTTTCAACAAAGTTTAGCTCGGATGAAGAGTCTTGGCTCATCCTTTCGACGAAGAATTTCTGTAACCGACGCGAAAGCTGGTTACAAGTAGTCGAAGGGTGTAGGCAAAAGGTAATCGAGGCGGGGTACGACGAAGTCTTCGTCAAGCATTTGTTCTCAAACTGCATCGAAGAGAAGACGTTGTTTGCCCGGCGCGCGCCAAAGAATTGATTAGAAGACGTTTGTGATGAAAGAATGCATTGCGAGATAAAATTACATTTTTGTGCTTTCAATCGAGGCGATGCGGCGTTTGTATTCCTGGCTTATCACGTGATTGATTTCACTCTCCTTGGATTCCAATAGTTTCCGAATGCGCTGGACGGAAACAGCGTTGGAGCACATTTTACGCAACTCCTGCTGCAGGATCAAACGCGTGAGAGGTCCGAGTGCCGGCTCAACGCTCGCGCACACTGTGCCTGATGATTCCCAGTTGCGTTGGGTGAACGCATCGTGCAAAGGATTTTCAATGACATAATCTCGAGGTAGCTGATAAATCAAAACCACAAGTGGTTTCCCGAGTATGGTGAGCCGCACCGTTTCGCAATTTGGAGCCGAAAAGTTTTCCGAGGGTAACGCCGCTAACCAATCTTGTTCCGATTTGATGTGCCAACCGAATAATTTGTCGTCCCCTCCGCGTCCCGGTGCTGTGAGCAACGCGGCATACGAAGTCTTTAAAACGAATCTAAGTTCTGGTGCGATCTCGTCCAGTCCTATGTGTACATCTTCACATTCGTCCTCTGAATCGTCGTCGTAAAGATCTCCAGCTAATCTTCGATACGCGTGCTCCCATCCGTAGTTATGACCGATGCACATCACCGTGATCGGTAATTTCCGTCCAGCAACTTCTCTCGCCACGACTTTCGCAATCATTTTCGCCGTCATTCCTCCGTCAACCTCGTCGCCATGTGACTTGTCGTAGAATTCTGGGCAGAGCACCACATCCGCCTTCTTAAACTCCGGTTGCACTTCAGTCATGGCGTCCAGCGTCTCCACGCATCTCTTCGCATCAGACGTGATGATCAAGTCGGGAATCCAATCAACAACCGCGAGCGCTTCCGCCGTAGCTCGAGCTCTATTCCTTCCCTTTTGCGCCAACGGCCTCTCTCTGTCAGACATGTTTTCGACGTCCTTCCAGCTGCTCTTGGCGTGCCTGAGCAGAATCAATCGACAGTCGTCCGGTCGACTCAATCGCCTCAATGGAACCGGACACTCGATTGGCCTCTGTCCTTTCGTCGTCACTTTCTTCGCATGCGACCGTCTTGGCGAACGGCCGGCTACACAGAGTAACGCTCGTCGCTGCAGCGGTGCGTCAACGCACCGTTTCCGTCCCTCGTCGACGCGGCGCTGCAAAGGCGCGGTCAGCGACATCGACAGAACGTTCTGCATATGTTTCCGCTTCCTTCGCGCGCGCGTACGTCGTTACGGCGCGTCTCGCGCGCGGGTTTGTGCGGCAAAGACTCTTTCTAACTAACTTTTTGACAAGACTCGCTCACAAGGAAAAGCTGTCAACATTATTACACACTGCAAGCGCGCTACACAACTATCGTTCTACTCGATGTGCGATTGTGCGAAGGGGCTTTGGATAACACGACGCCGAAGAATCCAATCAGCACGCACGCGGTGCCGGCAGCCATGAGGAGCTGATTTCTGAGATGCGATGCCCACACGGGCGTTCGGACGCAGAGTTCGACGCCGGCAGCCATGGGAATTTGTAAAGATAAACCGATAGACGCCACAGTCGGAGACGTGAGTAAGATGGAACGCGCCCATAAATAATCATTCAACACGTTGTCAAAGATTGACTTGACGATGATGAGCCAGAATGTGTTCGTCGTTAGTGATTCAAACAATGCATCAAGCCCGTCCAATAAATGAAAAAGCGTAAAGATGGGTACGAAACACATGACATTGGCGATGCCCATCAACGCGAGAAATAACGTCATATCCGTCTTGGTGTCGTCGCTCAAATACACCTTGAGCAAGGTTGTGTACAGCGCGTATAGCGCCGCGAACGCCAGGGACAAAATGTTGCCGACGACGTGCAAGCCTTGCTGCTTCCATTCCTCCTCTTCTTCCTCCTCTCTCCCGTCAGAACCAGCCAACGTGACTAAGACTGACCCAATCACAAACACAACTATAGCTACCGATTTAACCCAAGTGAATTTATCCAGACGGAAAAACACTGCGAAGATAAAAGTAAAGACGACGTTGCTCGCGCTGAGCATCGAATTCGCTGTCACAGTCGTGAGAAGCAAACTGTAATCGAACGCGAGCTGACAGAGCACCCAAATCGGTGCCGTCACCAACGCCGCCTTTGCGTGTTGCCCAAACGTATACATCGATCTCGAGCTCTGATTCCCATCTCGATGATCGTCTCTATCCATCGCCGACAGCTCGGCGTTCTGGCCGAAGAATACACTTCTCAACCCCCGCGCAATGGTCCCGCCTCGCGCCGGCACCAACACCATGAAAGTCGACGAGCTCAAAAAGCTCATCATCACGGGCGATACCCCCCTCGCCTCGAGGTCTGACACGAGAAACGACGCGGCTACCCAAATCACGCACACGAGCAAGATGAAGACGTATCCCAACGTCCGCCCACTACACGCGAGCCTATGCCTCGAAAACTCTCGCATCGACGCCACGACGCCTCGCCGCGTCGCCGCCGCCGTCGTCGTCGTCATGGCTCGCATCGGTCGTCCGACCCACGTCGTCGTCGCCATCGCGCCATCCGTCCGCGCCAACGAACCGTCTGGTGGTTTCACGCGTTTTGCCGCGGCGATGCGAACAATCTGACGCGGCGCCGTCGCATCTTGCGTCGACGCCGCCGCGTCACCGCGAGGCGGGCCGTACACCGTGATGTTTGCCTTCTCGCGGGACTCGACGGACTCGACGCTCGCGGGGTCGAGAGGTGCGGTCGTGTGACGCGAACGAAAACGCGTGAAATCGCAATGACGGTTCCTATCTCGCAGCGAAACGAACGAGTTTTATGAATCACCTAGTCCGTGCGCACAACAAATAGACTTCAATGGACGCGCGCGACGATCGACGCGCGCTACGCGCTCGGGGCGAACATGGAACCAAACGGGATGCCGTTCCGTCGGCGAAACGCGAGATCGTAGACGATGTCGATGCACGGGGCGAGAAGTGAACGGAAAGCGACTCGGGAGTCGCCGGCTCCGTAGAGCTCCACGCCCGGACGACACGCGGCTGATCCGCCTCTCGCTGGCGACGGGGAGGACTTGCCGGTGATTAATTTTTGAATGAAACGCATCGAGGTGGTGGTGAAGGATTTGATTGGCGATGAGAGTCTGCCTCGGCGTGAGGGTGAACGAAGCGAAGAGGAACGCAAGAGTTCGCGTCCGAGTTTCGTCGGCGCAGCGCGCAGCGCAGCGTGCGTGGAGAATACGACGCTCGAGTTCGCGTCTTCTTCTTCATCTGTGCGCACCCGGGTCACCACAGCGGCTCCACCCGCGCCCGTCGTCGATGACGTGTGCACGCGCCGAAGCGTGACGTACGCCATCTCTCCGTGCTTCGTATCCAACTCTAACACGTCGTCGAGCGAAAAGCAAATCAACGGGTACGCGTTGCGCGTCTCCGTCGCCTTGCCTTCATCATCCAACGCCACGTAAAACGGCGACGCGTACGCCCGCACTCTCGCCGTCTCCTTCAAATCGCTTCGATCCTTCTCATCAAACTGTTTCACCACCACCTCGTACACGCTCTGCGCGCACACATTCAACTGCAACGTCTCGCGCCAATCCACGCGCGCATACTCCGCGCTCGTCGGGCTGATGCACGCGTCCCGCGTCCAACGACGCACGAACACCTCCCGGTCCCCGGACGCCGACGCGTCCTCGACGAAATACAACACGTCATCCATGTCAAACTCCCGGGAGGAGGTTCCCGACGTCGACGTGACGCACACATCTTCGGCGGCGTCTTCTCTGAACGCAAAGGTTCGTTCAAAGGCTTCAAAAAACTCCTTCTCCGTGTTCCAATCGTTCGTCGACGCGCGCATCGACGACGCGCTCGATGACGACGGCGTCAGTGACGCCATGTTAACCGTCGACGTGTGTCGCGCGTCGTTCGGTCGTCCGCTCGGCGACGGTGACGTCGAGTGACGTCTGTACAAGATGCATTTGTGACTCCTTTGCGTGGGTAACGGTCTTTGGACACGCATGTCAACAACATTTGAAGCGTTTTTAATGAGCGTTTCATCAACCTCTGACGACGCTTTTCGACGCGCGAACGACGCGGTAAGAGAGTGGTACCACGACAGACGCGATGCGGGAAGACGGAACGGTGAAAATTCGAATCACGGCGCTCCCTGTGGAGGAGGATGAAATGCACGGATACTTGACGCACTTTCAACACGACAAAAATTCAGATGCACGGGTGAAAACGGTGCGTGTGTATTGCAAACCGACGGATACGATTCAAAAGGTGAAGGAACTCGCACAAGAAGAATTGGGGGAAAAGGTTGAGATGCTCAAGCGAGGAGGCGCGCCGGGTGGTATCAAGTTGGACGACGCGGCAACCGTCGCCGAGTTGGGATACGGCGAACGAGACATGTCGGTGTGGGAGTACTTTTGGGTCGACAGCGAGGCTCGAATGGCCCGCATGGCGGCCGATCGCGAGAAGATGCTCAGCTTGATAAACGTCAAGACGAACGATCTCACGCCAAAAGTGGTGAGAATGTTGAAAGATTGCACATTGTCTCGTTAACTTGTAATACACATTTTTAAGCCGCGGGTGGCGGCGCGATTGCTCTCGCCATCGCGAGTTTGTACGATGGAACTGGCGGTTTTTGGACCCATGGATGTCGCAAACTCACGAAAATCAAACCCGCAGCGACATACCTAAATGGAATGAAGAAGAAGAAGGCCGCCAGACCGAGGCACGTAAATTGAAAGCTCCCGCTATCCGATTCGTCCTCCCACGTCAAAATCGCGCTAAATCGTTCGAGCGGCTCCCGCATGTACTCAACCTGAGCCTGACACCAGAACGCAATCTGCACGATGGCGTCGTACGCGTCGTTCGACGGCGTCGCACGCGGCTGGACTCCCGCAGATTCTCGCACGAGCGAAGATAACGGCGAAAGCGTGCTCCCGGCTGGGGCTCTCGCGACGTCAACCGATCCCACCAACTTGCTCTTGTTTTCGCCGAGCACGGTGAAGACGCGCGGAGTATTTCTCAAAGCCAAGTGCGCGGCGACAAAAGAGAAGTACCCCACGAAGATGAGTCTCGGGAACCACAGGCACATGAAGATAGAAATGTGAAGCGCCGCCGTGTACAACGGTTTTTCCCACGTCACAGCTTGGTTGAACGGCTTGAGCACGTCGCCGAACGCCTCGAGAGTTGACGCGAGCCGCATCGCGCTCGCCTTTGTTCGTCGCGTCGTGCTTACGGATGTATCCGCATCGTTCACCTCCAGTATCGATCGCACTAGCGGCTCTGGCAACGCGTCGGTACCCGTCACTAAGTGCTCGTACTTTACGAAGTCCAAATCTCTGCACATGTCGTCCATGTCGCCGAATCGATACGCGTGTCTCGGCATCATCGGCGTACAATATCGAAGTAACAAGGCAGCGTCGCTCACTTTTTGCGTAAATTGTAACCTAATCGTCGCCTCGCCGTTGTCTTCGCCCGAGCCAAAGACGTCTCTGGTCGTCAAAGGCACCGTGCAAATGATGGGACGTCCATGCTCAGGCAAACTGAGCGGAGAAAACTTCATCTTTCCCAGCATCCGGCTTCCCTTGTTGCTATCGTATATTCCAAGCGTGCATACATCCGCGGGATCTCTTACGGCTGCACAAATCTCACGTTTCCATCCGGAAGGACCGCCGCCGCCAAATCCGGGTAAGAGACACCAGGCGTCTCCCATGTTGGCGATGAGTGCGGCGACAGAGCCCTCAGGAAGTCCTCGCAGCGCTAAAACTTTAACTGACAAATCACCAATCAAGCTCTTCTCCTGCGTCGCGTACGTGATCGCGTCGTCGACGTACGCCTCCAAGAAGACAAAACCAGCCTCGCGTTCGTCACCCTCGTCCTCGGTGAAGAGTGGGTGATAACGCCCGCGAGGAGGATCGCATACATTCCCGTTGCGATCGGTGCGTCTGCGCGGCAGTTGCGCGACGTCCAGCGTCGTGCTCCCGACGATTTCAGAACCGCCCGATGTGATGGCATCGATGCGAATCATCCCAGACGCGGGAGCTTCGGCGTTAAAACTTACCTCGCTGAATGAAAACGTCATATCTTCCGTGGTGCTAAAAGCTACCGCGCTCGTTTCGGCGCTCTGCGAACCGTAGGTGATGGCGCATCGCACTGGTTCTGCGCTATCCACTGATAATCCTCTCACCGATCGTGCGACAATGGTGATGGTACACGACGCCGGGGTAGAACGCACCGTCGCTTTTGTCGAAACCGTGCCCTCGGCGCCGTCTTTCTTCACCCCGAGGCCGATAGCTTCCGAAGCTGAGCCGATCCACGCCGCAACGTTGACAGACCCGATGCCTCGCGCCGCGTTCTTTGTCAAAGGCTTTGTGCGCAGACCTGTTGCCCCAGCGTTCACCTTGGCGTTCGGCACGCTGAGATGCACGACGAATGGTGCGCTTCGCACCAACGCGCGACCTTCCTCATCCTTTGGCAGCGCCGCGACGGGTAACATGGCTTCCCCGACTGGATCGTTGTGATCGCCAGAGACAAGAAACGAAACGTGTTCCCCGTCGAATTCGTTCAATCCCGACAGCGGAAATGCGACAGTTTTCCCGACGCTCGCGCAAATCCCGCCGTATCCGCTCGGAATGGGTTTAGACGAATTCAACGTGTGTTTGTTTTCCGCCAGACTCACCGTCGTGAGCGGGGTGCCGGACATTTTCGAAGCCGCGCCTTCAACAGTGACATCGACGACGTGCAAAAACACGTACGATTCCGCTTCATACCCGACGCACAGAGGCGGACCGCTCGGTCGCATATCCATCGCCCTCGACGGTTCATCACCGCTCGGCATGGATTCAAGCATGGCAATCATCGCATCGAAAGATTCATCCCTGTTTTTCATAGAGTTGAGCGTGATTTGCGTGCTGTCGCTCGTCACGAGCGAAATAGCCGAAGGACCAGCGACGGTGAGCTCTTGCACGTCGAGTGCGTCTGCCCACCAAGTGACATTCTTCTTCTCGCTGACGAACGCGAACGCCGTTTGCGTGACGTAAAACATACCCTTTTCCCCTCGTGTCGCCTGCGCCGACGCCTTGGTCGTCGGAGTCATAAAGGAACACTCAAAGGTTGAAAGAATTTCCGTTACCCGAGCGGCATCAAAGAGTTTGGACAACATGGCGACGCCCGTCTTCTCCTTCTCCTTGTCGTTTGCCTCCTCTTTCTTCGGCGACCCACCTCCGAAACCGAGCCCGGAGAACATCTTCGCCCCAAAACCTTCGACGACGTCTCGCGCTTGGTCAAAAATGCTCCCATCTTCGCTTCCTTCGCCCTTTTCCTTCGCCGCGGTGGCTCGAACGCTCTCCAGTTGCGGCATCGTTCGTTCCGCCGAGCTCGCCGCCGCCAACCTCGCCTCGGACATCGCATTCGCGCTCTTAACAAACCGTCGAAAGTACTGCTTAAGCGTCACCAACTGCCCATCCTTCTCACTCACCGTTCTCGCGACAATCATAGACGTCTTTTCCATCCATCGACGCGTCTCCATCAACCCGCAGTCATCCACTTCCACCCACACGTCTCCGTCCCAACGCGCGAGCACTCGCATCGTCGATCCATCCGCGTTCACAACCTCACTCCACGTCCCAATTTTCAACACGTTCGTCGTCGCCACCGTTCCTTGCACGATGGTGTCCTCCAACGCGTCGCCGTCGTGGGATAAGTGTCGAAGTTCCTTCAGGTCCACTTTACCCAGGACGCGGCGGTTGAGCGTCGCTCCGCACGCGCGCACGAATGCTTCGGCGTTCTCCGTGAGTTCCGTTTCCCAAACCCCGCTGTGCGCGACACGCACACAAAAAGGTAGTAAGCGCGCGTCAGTCATCGCGTTCATCCATCGTCGCCCGCGTCGTCGTCGTCGTCGTCGTCGTCGTCGTCGTCGTCGCGAGTGATAATCCAAAAGTTCAGTCAATTCAACACCCACCTAAAGTTTGGTTTCACGATCTCCGTTTTCTCACCCCCATTCGCCGCGACGCCGGCAACGACGGGTCGCCGCGCGAGAACGCCGGATTTACTCGAACTCTCGTCCGTCGGCATCGTTCACGCGAACCGTCGGCGGCGCGCGCGCGCGTGTGTCGTGCGTGGAACGGATTCGACGTTTGGGTTTCGTGCTGGCTGGACTTGGACTAAGGGGGTAAACTACAAAATCTCGAGTTATGAAGGGTCAAATGCTGTAACATTGGACATGGACGTGTGTGGTTCGACGATATTCGACGACGCGGGAGACGGATTACGAGAGCGCCGACGCGATGAAACGCGCAAAGGTGGACAAAACGCGTGTGCTGTGTTTGGGGTTGGGTGCGTTCGGACGATTGCGCGCGCGTCGTGTCGGTGTATGTCGATTGCGTGTGTACCGTCGCGAGTTGTTTGTTGCTTCTCGTCGGCGTTCAGATGGAATGCGTCGTGAAACGCGATGAAACGATGTGTGACGGTGAGACTGACAGTGGATGTACTTTAGTCGTTTTGGTTTCAACTTTTGAACGGTGTGTGGCGTCGAATTCAACGATTGAATTGGTGGATGGGCAGACGTATACGCACACCGAGCGGCCGGTGTACGTGGGCGAGACGCTGACATTTTCGTTTACAGTTCCGTGTTCACCCGTCGACGTCGAGCTGAGTCTTCGTAAGAACACCACCGCGGGAGAGTCTCCTACGGAGGTGCTCGTGTGGGTGCGCGGCGCCGGCGGTGTCGAGAATCCGTTGGCTTCGTTTACTACGGCTGGATGGTCGTCAACGATGTTCGCCTACGAAGATGGATTGAACCTTGACATCTCAGACGTCGCCGTCGGCGCGTACTACGTCGCGCTCGACGTTCAGCGAGGGCTGTTACAGCCTGGGTTTCAGCTCACGTACGAGTTCTTTGGATCAAGGCTCGCAAAGTATCAGGAGATCAACGGATGCGTCGAGGACGACGGCGAGATTTCGCTTCGAGTTACAACGTCGGCCGATGCCGCAAACGACAATTACACGATACACGAGCCCTTCGTTTCAGAGCTCGATTACGGTGATTGCGGAAACGAAAACCAATCTTGTTATCTCGGGTCGTCGCACAGCAACACAGAGCTTGGGAAAGGTCGAGGCGCGGCGAGAACGGGGGTCGGTACCGTTTCCGGCGACGCCGTCGTCGTCTTAGCAACGCCGATGGACTTCCAGGATAATTACTTTCTTTTGGTAGGCGATTCAAGGAAATTCCTCGGTGATTTCTCTCGCGGTTGGTTTACGACGGATGGTTACACGAACGCGACATTGATGCATTCTCCTCCGAGATTGCTCGCGCAAATGCGAAAAGGCGACAACGGCACAGAAATTCCTTTCGACCACGAGGCTTGCGGCATGATACTCAATCGACAAGCGTTGAATGGCTCGATTTGCGTCGTGTCGCGCGGCTCTTGCTTTTTTAGCCACAAAACTCTCGCGTGTCAGAGAGCGGGAGCGATTGCGACGGTTATCATCGATGACGAGCTCGAGCAAGTCGCCGCGGATAACTTTGTGCACGCCTCTGTGCACGACCCCTCGGCTATAACCATTCCGTCATTCACGACGACGCTTTTTGATGGGAATCGTCTTCTGCAAGCGATTTTCGATTCCCCGCGCGTGGAACTAACGGCGCACGTGTACGAGTGCGAACCGAAAAGAAAATGCTTCACCTGCGCCCCGGGTCTCACGTCACCCGAAACGAATTGCACGAGCGTGAATCGATGTCCAGGCATGGACGCTTCGTTTACATCGAATTGCTCCAGTCACGGCGCGTGCGTCGAAAATCCTCAGACGAAACGTTTGTCCTGCGCGTGCGAAGAAGGCTTTTCAGGCAAGGGGTGTGAAGTTGGAACGTTCTCATGGGTCGATTACGACGAAGTAGATCCGAGACATCATCGCGCCAGTCGCAAAACAATCGCAGCGGTGATAGGAACAATCGCCGGTCTGGTTGGATTACTCATCCTTCTCTTAACGATACAAACGTACATGCGCCGACGATGCGTCAATCGACACGTGCTTTGGAAACCCGAAGAAGAGTTCTCTCAGTCTACTACGCCACCGAACGTTTAATTGATCGCTTTTAACGTCACATGATAACAAACATTCTCTAAACGCCGCGCGCGCGTCTCTCTGCTGACTTCTCCACCAGACAGGAGCGAGACACACCGCCCGACGACTTTTTATACGTATACTATTCGCGAGGTTAAAGTACCCCGCGCTCTTTGAGCTCAGCCGCCAAAGCCTCGTTTCCTTGCATTAATTCTCTAAGATTTGTCTCCACATCCGCGAGTTTCTTTGCCAAATACTCCCGCTGCGACGCCGCCTTTTCGATCTCCTTCCCGCAGCTCTCGCTCACATCCTCCAACTCCTTGACCAAACTCTCCTTGCTCTCCACCACGAACGCCCGTCCGAGGGGTTTAAACAACCGCACGCCGTCGTTGACGCTTTCCATCTCCTTCACCGTTAACCGCGCGCGTTGACGCTCGTGTTCCCGCATCTGCACGCCGTTGCGCAGGTTTTTCATCTGCGACGTCGCATCGGCATACTTGGCTTGCAGTTCGACGAATTGCTTGAACCCATCGCTCGGTCCGGCGTTGGGAGACGCCTTGGCGGTTTCCGACGACATATCTCGCGCTGTCGCGTCGGCGTCTCGCGGTCGCTGTCGCGGTCGCGTCGAGGTGTGAGGCGCGGCGCGTTTTAGAAGGCGGCGTCGAGTCAACGCGACCAAACGGAACGGAAACGACGCGCGTGCGCGCGGCGTTCCGACGCGTCCGTCGCGCGATCACGCATTCAATCTACCACTTACAGTCTTTACAACAACAGAGTTCATCACAGAGCCCCCACCTACGCGACGCATCTAAGTCCCCGCGCGTTCGCAAAGTCAACGTCGTCCGAGTCAAAATCATCCAACTCACGCCGGCTTAAACTTCAGCCGTCTCTCCGTCTTCGCCACCACCCTCGCCTCGGCCGTCTCGTCGTCATCGAACCCAACCACGAGATGTTCCCCGACGGTGACTTCGTACCGTCCGACGTACCTCGCCCCGTCGACGGTGCGCAGTTTCGGTGTCTCGGTGTCCAAGCCTTCGAATTTCAGCGTGTCCCCCGGCAGCGCTTTGAGTTCGAGCGGCAAGTCGACGACGACGTATTCCTCCTCGACGTCGTCGTCCGCGTCGTCCGCGTCGTCGCTCCGTTTCCCGTCTCGCATCGTCGCCGCGTCGCCGCGGTCACCGCGCGGTCGCCGCGCGCGTCGCACACTCGGGCGCGTCGTCGCGTCGTCGCTCGGACACTTTCGTCGTGGAGTTGCGTCGCGTTCAAGTTGATGAGATTAAGTTAAATCCACAGAGTCCAAGACGAACGCGTCGCCACACGCACGCGCGAATATACCCATGCGGAGGACGCGACGACGCGCGACGCGCGGAGCGACATGCGCGCTGGCATTCATCGCGCTCGCGACGGGGGCGCGCGGCGACGGCGCGACGACTCCGTTGGCGCGACACTCGACGAAGGGTGTCGTGGAACAACTGGTTTGGATTCGACATAAATCTATCGAAACCTCGCGAGTGTTCGCGGTGACGGAGTACATGGAGCTGTTGTACTCGAGCGATGATGGGCGGACGATGAATCCGCTGACGGAACGGGAGCTGCGAGGCGTGGATTCGCTGACGATGACGCCGTTGTTGATCACGGGGGCGCAGGGTGAGACGGGCGAGTTGAAGGGGGCGCCGCAGTTGGTGATTCAAGACGTGTACGGAGAGTTTTTCTGGGGGAGTTCGGATCTTGGGACGACTTGGATGCAACCATGCGTTCGGGCGCCGCGCGAGGAGGAGTGTTTCATGAACCCGGCGCAGGCTGTGCCGGGAGCGCGCGGATTGGTGGCGAGCGCTATCCGAATGCACCCGACGCGGGAGAAGTGGTTGTTAGCCTTTGTGAAATCGTGCGCGGCGCAGTCGAGCGAGTGTGACGTGTTTCGATTGGTCGTGAGCGACGACTTCGGCAAGTCGTGGACGGATCTCGTGGAAAATAGCAAGGGTAAGATCGCTTCCTTTGTAGATTTCGAGTGGGCGCCCGACGACGGAAGCTCCACCAACCCGGGAATATACGCGACGGTTTATCGAGACAAGACTGCGTTTGAACGACGTGAGACGAATGTCTGGGACAGGAATGTTGATTTGATTGTATCCGACGATTTGTTCAAGTCTCATCGAGTCGTCGAGGAGTGTGCGAATGCATTCGAGATTCTCAATGGCGACATTTACTCTGCGGCGCCGTCCGACTGCGCCGAGTACCGCAAAAAGCCGAGCGAAAAACACGGCGCTGTGGATGACATCACGCTGAGAATTTCCATCGATAATGGCGCGACGTTCACAGAAACCTGCTTCCCGATGGATCTGAAGAAGAATGCGTTCGTCATTTACGACTTCCACGCGGATGACGCCGGACCGGATTTCATCAGCGTCGACCATCAGGAGACAGATGTCTACGAGTCTCACGCGCCGATGAACCAGCTCTACGCCTCGGATGATTCGCTGACATTTTTTTCATTGAGCATGCGCCGCAACCTGAGATCGCCCGTGACTTACGCGTTGGAAGATCTCGTCAAGGTTCAAGGCGTCGACGGCGTGTACGTCGGCAATCAGATCAGCTACAAGGCGTTCTCTCGCGCCGCAATCAACGGGGACTACAGTCAGTTCTACGAGTCTAGAGTCACTTACAACGCCGGAGGTACCTGGCATAAGATTCCAGTGCCGAGGACGGATGCGGAAGGACTCAAGTACGCCTGCTCTTCCGCCGACTTTGACTGCGAACGTTACGGCTTGCATCTTCATGGCGCCGTCGACTGGGATAGCTCTGAAGACTGGTCTGGGCGTCTCGGCGGTGTGTACAGCAGATCGAGCGCGCCGGGCATCATAATCTCAACCGGAAACGTTGGCGATTATTTGCGCATGGAGCCAGACGACGTGAACACCTACATTTCTCGTGACGCGGGCATCACTTGGGAGGAAACCAAGAAGGGTGCTTATATTTACGAGTTTGGTAACCACGGGGGTCTCTTGGTGATTGCGAAGCAATTTGAAGCCGTGTCACAGATTGAATACAGTCTCAACGAAGGTAAAACGTGGCAAGCTATTAAGCTCGCCGTACCGACTTACGTGCACAACATTCGTGTCGATCCGTCATCGAAGGGCCACGTCTTCATCATCCACGGCATGGCGGACGTCTCGCGCACTCAAGATCCGTCTCAAGGCGCGCACTTTGTCATCGATTTCGATGAGATCATCCAGAAGGGTAAGACGTGCGGTGATGCGGACTATGAAACTTTCGTACCCGAGGCACCTGGGTCGAAAGGTTGCTTGATGGGACAGACGTATCACATCAAGCGCAAGAGACGCGAAGCGGAGTGCTTCAACGACGCCAACTTTGAGTTCCACCACGAAGTCGTCGGGACGTGCACTTGCACTCGTGTGCACGACACAGAGTGTGATTACGGCAGCGAGCGCGTCTACAACGTGCCGAACGCAACCGAATGGCCGCATTGCGAGAAGTTGGAAAGAGTGAATACTGCCTGCCCGGCACTTAAATCGAAGCACGTGACTTCCACAAACCTCAGAATTGTCGCCGGTGACAAGTGCACCAACCGCGCCGCAGCCTTGGGCGATGGTGAAAGGCGTCATCACGGAGGCGGTTTCTTCCATCGTGTGATGAAGTTTTTCTTGATTGTGGCTGCCCTCGGCGCCGCCGCTTACGGATTCATGTTCGCGACTCAAAATTATGACTTTGGTACCATCACGACGACGGTACCGAACGCCGCCCGCAACGCGTTTAACGGCGCGTATGAGAAGTTTCAAGATCACTTTGGGAAGCGTGAACCCCGCCCGGCCGGATATTTTGAGCCTCTCGGTGATTTCGCCGGTGAAGACGAAATTTAACGCCGCCAACAAAATGTTGTAACATCAAATGACACATTCTCTTGCAAACTCTACTATCTCTACAAAGTCTACTATGTAAACGGACGCGTTTTCGCGATGATTCGCTCCGCCATACTCTTGTAAATCTCCGTCATCGCCCCGTCGGCGTCCGCCACGACGATCGGCACTCCCGCGTCGCTCTGCTCGCGAATTGCTCCATCCAGCGGTACTTCGCCCAAAAACTCCACCCCGCGTTCCTCCGCCGTTCTCCTCGCCCCACCCCGTCCGAAAACGTACGACTTGCTCCCATCTCGCTCCAAGTAATACGCCATGTTTTCAACCACTCCAATCACGGGCGTGTTCACGATCCCATACATGTCTATCCCTCTTCGAGCGTCCGCCAGAGCGAGCTCTTGCGGCGTGCTCACCACCACGGCGCCCGTCAGCGGCACCTTTTGCGATACCGAAATCTGCGCGTCACCCGTCCCGGGCGGCATGTCGATCATCAACACATCGATATCGCCCCATCGCGTTTCGGAGATCATCTTCGTCAACGCTCCGCTCACCATTGGCCCTCTCCAAGCCGCAGCGTGTCCGGGCTTTAACAGAAATCCCATCGACTGACACTTGACGTTGTGGTTCTCTAGCGGGAGCATCTTCCCTTCACCGTCCACCGCGGGGGCGCCAGAAAGTCCCATGAGGGTCGGAACAGACGGGCCGAAGACGTCGGCGTCGAGGAGGCCGACTCTGTGCCCGAGACGGGCGAGCGCGACGGCGAGATTGACCGTCGTGGTGCTCTTACCGACTCCACCCTTGCCGCTCGCGACGGCGAAAACGCGGCCGACAGAGCTCAGCGATGGCGGCAATGGTGGAGGTTTGAAGGTAGTGCGAGCCTCGGCTGCAAAGCCGCGGATTAGAGCGGCGGCGAACGCGCGACGCGACATGGACGCCGAGGAGTGAGGTTTGTTGTACAACACGTCATGTTTACTACATACAAGTCTCGCGCGCTACTACATTGAGCAAGGTGTAACTAATCTGACAAGAATGATGAGATGGCTTTGGCGTCCAATGGGCCCTGGTAGACGATGCTACTTCCCGTTTTCCCCGAGTACGTGACGAGGGTTGGATAGCGACGCACGCGGGCGACGAGGGATTGTTTGCTGGCGTTCCATCGTTCGTGGCAATCGTTGAGCGCACAATCGATTTGAAACACTCGGGCCGTGTTGCCGTCAACGACGAGCGCGTGCGCATCCATGGAAGCGAGCGCAGCGTTTAGAAGCGACAGGAATCGCTGACAAAACGCGCACGCTGAGGAGGCGTACAAGATTGAAAAGGTGCCGGTTTGCCGCATGGACATGATTTGCGACATTTTGTGGTCAAGTTGGTTTCTTGTAATATGAGGCACGCGTGGGGCGCGCGTGTTTGCCGGCGTTTTAGGCGCCTTTACGCTAGAGCGCGTAAACGGACGCGCGTCTCTGAGCGTTTCTAGCGGCGATACGTCAACCGTGTGGATTGAATCCTCGTCCACGTCGACGAGCGCCACGCGCACTTGCGAATCCAATTCGCTCTGAGCGGCTTCCTCACAAAGCCCGGTAAACTCGCACAAGAGCCACACCCCGCGACTCGTATCCACTACACTCGCCGTCGCGTTGAGATGACTCGACTCCACGAGCTGGTGCACTCGCGCGCCCAGTACATCTAAGTCCTCGTTGGCTTCGTTTGCGAAGATCATCGCCAAACGCTTCACGCCTGGCGACGGTGTAAACTTTGACAAGCTAAAGAAACCTCTTCGGACTATGGTTGCGGACGTCGCTTCGGAGACTGATGCCACCCATTTGCTGATGGATCCCTCTTTCCCGTGCTTGTCCGTCCAAACCGAATGCAAAGCCCCTCGGACGAATGCTACCGCCGTGATGTCGTCCGCTTCAAACTTCTCCAAAAGCTTCGTTCCGATCCTCCACGCATCCGCACCCATGAGAACCCCGAGACGATACTTTGGGCTGTACCCTAATCTATGCAGTATCGCCCGTCGCAGTCGTCGCATCGACGCCGTCGACGCGCATCCTTTCGAAGATTTACACGGATCCAAGACAACCAACGCGAGCTCCGTTCCCGCGTTGTCGAAAAATTCAGCCACGTCATGCTTCCCTCGCAACCGCACAAAAGGCCACAGCTCGAGCGTCGTCTCGTTCTTACCCCAAGTCTCCCTTCGCAGCGCCCTCGCGGCGCGCACCAACCCTCCCGCGCTCCACTCGCCTCCGTACCGCACGCGACGTCCTCTAAACTGAAACTCAGCGCGCGGTGTCGACCACGCCCCCACGCCCTCCAATTCCCCTCGTCGCCCGCTCGGCCTCCAGGGTCGATCCCACAACACCCTCGTATCCGCATCCGCCGCGTCTTCCTTCGCCATCGCGCGTTCGAGCGCGATGACCACCGCTCTCGTGCTTCCGCACCACGGCGGCGCCGTCAGACGCAGCAACACGCCCGCTTCATCCGCGCCGTCCGCGAACGCCTTCCCCCCACCCTCCGTGCGGTTCCACGACGACCCGAGACGTAACTCTCGAAGTTCCGGCGCGCGAGCCGCCGAGTACGGCCCACCGAGCGCGCCGCGAGGCGTCGTCGTCGTGGACGCGACGTCCCCCTCAGCATCAAACGTCGGTCCACGACACGACGCACCGTTCGCGGGCGACGACGACGACGACGACGACGCGTCGACGCGACGCGGGCGGACGAGGAGGACGAAGAAACCGACGAAGACGCCGCGCGTCGTCGCCGCGCGTCGTCCTCGACGTCGCCGACGTTCGTCCATCTGGTCGTCCGTCGGCGTCGCGTAGTGTGACTTCGAGTGGGCGATGAGCCGTAGTACGCGCGCGTGGTCCACGTAATGATGGGGTGAACCGTCTCATCAATATGAAGGAGACAAAAAAAGGACCGGCGGCGGCGGCGCACGGCGTCAGTCGCGCGCTCGCACGTCGCGAAACGAACCCGAGCGCGCGCGCGCGATGCCGAAGCTCACGAAAAAAGACGAGGGCGTCGCCACGGAGATTGTGGATGACGACGGTGAGGTGGTGCGCGATGAATCGACGGCGCTGCGACCGGTGTACGCGCCGCTGGGAGCGAACGAGTTGACGAAGGGAACGAAGGCGGAGTATCGGAAAGTGAACGTCCCGGCGCACCGGTTCGCGCCGTTGAAGGAACACTGGATGACGCTGTACGAGCCAGTGACGAAACAGATGAAGGTGGACATGCGGATGAACCTCAAGCTGAAGAAGGTGGAGCTTAAGACGACGGATAAGACGGAGGACGAGGGAGCGTTGCAAAAGTGCGCCGATTTCGTTCAAGCGTTCCTGCTCGGGTTCGAGGTGCAGGACGCGGTGGCGTTGCTTCGGTTGGACGATTTGTACTTAGAATGTTTTGAGGTGAAGGATGTGAAGACGCTCCGCGGGGAGCACATGTCGCGGGGTATCGGTCGTTTGGCTGGTAAGAATGGTAAGACAAAGTTTACCATTGAAAACGCGACGCGGACGAGAATCGTCATCGCCGATCAACACATCCGCATCCTCGGTTCGTTCCAGAACATCAAAGTCGCGAGAGATGCGATTTGTTCTCTCATCCTCGGTTCTCCACCGGGTAAAGTGTACTCGCGTCTTCGAGCCGTCACCGCGCGTCTCGCCGAGCGCTTTTAACCACACATTTCACCGAACAAACGACGTTCGCGGCGCGTGTTCGCTTCGAACGCACGAACGCAGCAAAGAACCACACTCACTTAGCATAACGTGTAAACATAGCATACAACGACTCTACTTCTCCTCTCGTCCTCGTGCGCGCGCGCAGCGTCTCCAAACGCTTCCAACCGCCCGCGTCCAAACTGCCTCATCCACAAATATACCGAAAACATAGTACAATTTTGTTCACAATACGAAGCACCGCGAGGACCGTTCGGCGGCGCCGACGTCGGCGAGCTCTCCGAGATCCGCAGACTCGCGCGCGCTCGAAACCACACGCGCGATAGCGAACGCACGAACGCGTCTAACGACGCGACCGGGTCGACGGACAAATCATGCACGCCGCAGTGCGACAAGTGTCCACGAACGCGGCGTCGACGCGACTCGCGCGCGCGACGCTGCGATCGAACGGCAGGAACACCGGCACCCGCAGCCGTTGCCGCCCGACGCGCGTCCCTACGACGCGCGCGACGAACGCGGACGACAACGACACGGCTGAACCGCCGAATTGGAAGTACGCCTACCTCTTTGACGGCGCGTGTCCGGTGTGCCGATCGCTCAAAAGCGCGCTGGAGAGCACGGGGAAAGGAAAGGGCAAGGTGTGGTACGTGGATATTTCAGACCCGGCGTACGACGCGTCTAAACACCAAGGGGTGTCGTTCGAGCAGGCGATGGAGACGATTCACGTGTTGAAGAGAGACGGTGGTGAACCATTGACGGGATTGCCCGCGGTTGAGGCGTTGTTCGCGGAGGTTGGCATGGGATGGGCGGTGAAGCTTGCGACAATGCCGGCGATCGGTTTGGCGGCGAGCGTTATGTACAAGCTCATCTCGAGTAATCGTTTGAAGATTGGCGGTGCAATGGGCGCCGGAGTGTTGGCGCTCGGACGCGTTGGTATGGAACTTCGTGGCGAGAAGGCGTCGTGCGCGGAAGGTGATGAATGCCGTGGGATTGCAAACATGGAGGTGGACGCCGACGCGAGAGGCACCGAAACGGATTCAGAAGCGGAAGCAGCAAGCGGCGAGTTTGAATCATTGTATGCGGAAGGTCCCAAGTCTATTTTCGGGGCGTACGCGAGCGGTGGTCTCGTGAGCGCAGCTATTGTGAACGTGCGCACGGGCGAGCTCGAATCTGAACTCATTCAAGCTCCGCTCGAGGAGGGTGCCCTGTTGGACATCAACGCCGTCGGCGCCGCGTTGCGCAGTTTGACAAAGCAATTGAAGTGGCAAGGTTCCGTTTCCATCGCCTTACCGGGTGTCTGGCACGCGGATGAAAAGCTTGGTGGACCGAGCGTATACGCGGCGATGGAATCTCTGAACCCGTTCGAAGGACGACGCGAGCGTGAAGAGACTGAAGAGTTGTTGCGCACGGCGGTGGGCTTGGACGTCACCGTCGTCACGGGCGCCGAAGCCCACGGATACGGTCACCAAGACTTGTGGGGAGACGCAGCTCGGCGCATCAAAATGACTGGTTCGATGGACGAAGACAATGCCATGAGCGGTCTCACTGGTGTTGTCACTGCTGGCCACGAAGCTGTTCACGTAGCCTTGTTCAAGGATGGCGTTTTGCGCACCAATGCGGATTTCAGAGAGGCAGACTTGGCCATTTCCTGGATCGAGCCCGAGTGGACGAACGCGAAGCCGCCGCCGGCTGATTGCGAAGACGAGGAGCAGTGGTCTGCCTGGGCGACGAGAATCGCTGTACACTTGGCCAAGGTGGAGAACTGCCGGTGCGCTCGAGGCGGTTTGAAGCGCTGGGTCGTGAGCGGCAGCGCCGCACAAAACTTTGAAAAGTGGTCGCACCTTGTCCCGAAGCTCAGTGTCGTCAGAGCGGGTAAGGAAGCGGCCCCTCTCATCAAAGGTGGCTCGAACCAACTTGAAGGCGTCCGTGGCGCCGCAGCTGGCGGTTCTTTCCGCTTCAGATACACCGCCGACGTGCGCCGTGTGCGAGCCGCCATCGGCAAGGAAGTCGGTCGCTCTCCGCAGCTCGTCACCGCCATTCAGCTTCGGGAGCTTTTCGAAAAGTTCGGCGGCGACATCAACGACGATGTCATCGACTTGGACGCCTTCGTCCGCATGGTTGCCGCCATGGGCGTGCGACTACCAGAGGATGAAGTTCGCGAGCTCGTGTGTGACATTGACGTCGAGTGTGAAGCCTCTGTTTCGTTTGATCAATTCGAAAACTGGTACCGCTCGGTCATCGGTACTGAAATCGCTCAAGTTCTCCACACCGAGTCCGCTGTCGACCAAGTCTTAGAAGAAGAAAAGGGCACAGGCCGAGCAGTCGTCCTTCAGGTTGGCTTCACCTCGTGCACCCCGTGCAAGAAGTTCCTTCCGCACTTTGAACAGAGCGCCCGAGAAAACCGGGAAAAGTGCCGCTTCGTGCGTATTTACGGCAACGAAAACGCAAGTACGATTCACCTCGCGCGCGATCGCCTCGCAGTCAAGTCGACACCGACTTTCTTTGTTTTCAAGGATGGCGTCGTCACACACATGCACAGCGGAAGCAACACTGAAAAGTTCGACGATGCGATCGCCGAACAAGTCGGCATCGTGCCGAAAGGTACTTTTGAAGCCAAGTGGAATCCTCCGGTCCCATCCGAGGCTACAAACAGATAAAAACAAGCATTCGCATTCATTCATCGCTATTTCTATACACCGCTGTACCCGCCATTTTGAGGAGCCGCAGATATTCACCATATCCGGCGCATGTATGCACAGTTGGAGCGCATCCACTCCACCGCGCACGCAACACGCAATATACATTCGCCATGTCGTTTGTTTCGATCAGCGTTGTCATCATCTCACGCGTTGTAATGATCAATACTCAGGATTTTTGGTTCACACCGCGCCGCTTGCCGCGCCGCGCCGCGAGAGCTCGCAAGGTCGCCACCCACGGATATCACTCGTATGACTAAACAGTACCGTAACTTCAAATTTCGCCAAACAAAACATCCATCACGCGGCCGTCTTCAGTGCGGTCCTCGACGTCGACGAAGACCTCGAGCGCTCGGACTCGCGCCCGAACTCGCGCGCTCCGATCGGTTCGTCCCACCGGATCGCATCCCGCGCCCCGACGGACACGTCGGACGCGTCCGACGGCGATACCGTCGGTTGGAATTTGAAAATCCTTCTCGAGCCGAAACGACGTTTTTTTAAAAAAAGATGTCAAAGGGCCTGACCATCAATGTCCCGACACGGACGCCGCTCGCGGATAAAGGTGCGAACGGATACGACGCGCGATTCAAAAGAGACGATTGGGGGTGATTCGCGTCGATGCGCGCTTTTTCTATTATTGAACGTTGGGCGCATTCTTTGCGTCGGCGCGCTCGGTTTGAATTAGAAACGTACGCTCAACAGAGACTGACTAGAACCGGGATCGTCGCAAACGCAGGGAACGAAATGAACGCGGCGTCAAAGTTTCCATCGAGCAAGCTCAAGCTCGATGAATTGTTCCTCAATTGGTTGTCCATGTCGGAGAGTCAAAACTTGGTGTACGAATTGCTCAAGGATGCGAAGCTCGGGAAGCCACTGCGACAGCCCAAGCCGACGATGACGGCGTCTTCGGTAGCTTCGGCGATTGGCACGCCACCGAGAAGCCCGCAAAAGAGCGGTGTTCGTCCGGGGGCATTTTCTCCTGTTAGAAGACCGCTGTCGAGGCAGAGCTCGCTTTCGCTTCGATCGTCAAGTGAGAAACAAGCCATTCCGGCTTTCTACAAGCCAGGGGGCGACGGACTCAGCGACGAGATTAATGCCGGAAAGGTGGCGCTCGCGGAGCGCATGTTTGAGAAACATTTGGCTGGTATGAAGTTGGAACCGTTTAGCGACGTCGTTCGCGACGTGATTGGCTTGCCGCGATTCTTTGCGAAACGGGTTATGAAACTCGTCGCTGGCGCGAGCGCAGAGGTTGTTACGCGCGAGCAGTGGTTCAGTTACTGGAACTCGACACTTCGCAGACAGAAAGACTTAGCGTCTGCGATGTTTGAAGTTTTGCGAAAACCGAACGCTCGGGCGCTGGAGTACTCTGACTTTAATGAAGTGTTATCGGAGCTCGTTCAGACGCATCCGGGATTGGAGTTTTTGCAACACACGCGAGAGTTCCAAGAGAGATACATAGAAACCGTCATCTACCGAATCTTCTACGAGTGCAACACGCTTTGGAACGGCAAATTGACGTTGAGGGAGCTGAAAAAATCTGATTTGGTCGAGCACATGCAACTGGTTGAAGATGAAGAAGACATCAACCGCGTGCTGAAGTATTTTTCGTACGAACACTTCTACGTCATTTACTGCAAGTTTTGGGAGCTCGATACCGATCACGACTTTTACATTGACCGAGAAGATCTTTTACATTACGGGAATCATGCGCTCACGTATCGGATCGTGGCGAGAATATTCGACCAGGCTGGGCGGCCGTTCAGGTCGAAGAAGGATGGTAAAATGTGCTACGAGGACTTTGTATGGTTCATCCTTAGCGAGGAGAACAAGAAACATCCCTTAGCGCTGCAGTACTGGTTCAAGTGCATCGACACCCAGCACGATGACGTGATCACTGCGGACGAAATCTTCTACTTTTACGAGGAGCAGATTCAACGCATGGAGTGCTTGGCGCAGGAACCTGTGCTCTTTGAGGACATTTTGTGTCAGATGATGGATATGCTCAAGCCAGAAGTGGATGGACGAGTGACGCTCAAAGATTTGAGAGCGAGCAAGATGAGTGGGAATTTCTTTAACGTCTTGTTCAACATGAATAAGTTCATCGCGTTTGAAACCCGCGATCCTTTCTTGATGCGGCAAGAACGCGAAGAGCCACATCTCACAGAGTGGGATCGTTTCGCGCGCGGTGAGTACTTGCGATTGAGCCTCGAGGAGGATGAAGAGATGGAGCACTCCGATGTTGTATGGGACAATGCTCAAGTGTAAATAATTTTGGGACATCACCCTCCGCGCGCGGTTGTGCATCACACACAACCTTAGAATATAATTGTCGTTTTTGTAGAACACAGAGCTAGCACTAAATAATCATGGTCTGATCGCGTACATTCTTACTTGAAAGAGCTCGGGTGGGAATCCGGTTTGAAGGCGATGTTCCACACACGTCATTCCCGCTTTTTCTATGATGTAAAGGAAGTAGTCGTGGCTTCGCGTGATGGAGGAATCTTCGAGATCCAACACAAAGCCACTCGCGGTGTTATTCTCTTTGAGTATAATCAGTCCTCCTGGCTTCAATCCCTCCTTACAACGCCGCAGAAACGCCACAAGATCATCGTCCGTGAGATGCCCGACGCACCACTGAATCCAAACCACGTCGTACCGCCCTTTTTCAGGTTTAAACTCCTCGAGTGGTTCTTTGAAAAAGTTTACGGCGCGATGTCCATCTTCTCTGTTGTCTCCGCAAACTTGCGCATCAGCCTTCGCCGCGCTCAGAAAGTGACCGCAAGGCTCGACCAAATCAACCTCATCGAAGTGTTCAATCAGAAACGTTCCCGTGACCCTACCCACACCCGCACCGCAATCCAACGCCGCCGTCTTCTCGCCCGACGCTCGTCGAGCCTCCAGCGTGTCCCCCAACACATCCCTCAACAGCTTTGCGTTATCCCTCGCATCCGCCCCGCTCACGTGTCCAAAACCACCGAGCACGCCGTCCACGTCCGCCGTCACCTCGTCCCAGTACTCGATCCCTTTGGTGTACCACAGCGGCTTACCGTCGGCCCGTTTCGCGCCCCGAGCCACTCGAGCCCAAAACTCATCGTGAGTGCCGACGTCCCGACCGAGGTCGTCGCACCCGCGAAAAACACGGCCGGCACTGGACATTGTCGATCGAACCGACCGATTGGCGGTTGTTTTTTCCCGCGCCGGTCGTCGACGGTGGGTGTTCGCTCGCGCGTTCGCGCGGCAGCGAGTGAGGTTGTCCGCGAGCGCTTTTTCTGGGGAAATCGTTACGCGCTGATGGTCAGCGCCGCAGTGCACCGCTTGCGTCAACGTGTAAAGCTCGCGCCGAGCCGAAGCGCGTCGTCGAGCTCACGCACCCGTCGTAGCGCCGCGCGTCGCGACGACTCAGCGCTCTTTCATCGCGCGGGACGTCGGCCTTTCTTTGCGGCGAGACCATGTTTCCAGTGGCGCTCACGAACCGTGCTGGTTCCTTAGCGAGCGACCGCGTGCAGCTCGTCGTGGCGTGCGCGCTTACGGCGCTTCTTGGTGGGGCGCTTCAATTGCATAAGCTCGCGTCGCTGGACAGCGCCGGGAGAGAGTTTTCGCGGACGTCGAACGCTGTCAAGGTTTCTTTTCTCGTTCCGTTTGCGTTGGCCAAGAGCGGCGCCAACCTTGTTGTCGGGGCGTTGGCGGACGCGACGGGTCGACGCAAGGTGACCATCGTGGGATGGTCGATCGGAACGTGTGCACCAGTGATTGCCATGATTGCGGCTGGCGTTGGGAAGTACGGGTTGGTGACGCTGTCGGCGTTCTTCTTGGGGAGTGCGCAAGGCTTGGTTTGGACGGCGCTCGTGCTTGCGTGCGTCGATTTGTGTGGTAAAGCGCGACGGGGCTTCGCATCGGGGCTGAACGAGACGATCGGGTACAGCGCCATTGCGGTGTTCGCCGAGTTTTACGGTTCGATGGAGAGATCTGGGGTTGAGTGTGAATGGAAGACGCCGAATCGTAGTGCGGCATGCGGCGATGCCAACGCCGAACAAGTGTGTGCAAAGGCGGATGATTGGGTACAGCAGTGCGTCGGAGAATGTGTCTGCGAAGGATACATGAAGGTACCGATGGGGATCGAGCTCATGTTGTGCATCGTTGCGCTTCTCGTCGCGTTATTCCTGTTTAGAGAGTCGTCCACGCGTGTAGCGCAACGCGTCGATCGAGCGCCGTTTGTGGAGAGCGGCGGGGCCAGAAAATGGGAACGAGAGATTCCTGAATATGGCGACGAGGCGGGGGCTTCGGATAAACCGTCCACTAGTCTACGTGGCGGGGCGCGCGAGAGCAGCGATGGAGGAATCGCCACGGCGAGCTCACTCTCAGGGTCGAATGAGAGCATCGTGGACGCCATGATTCGCACGACTTGGAAAAACAAAAACACCGCCATCATCTGTTACGCAGCTTTTTGCGCAAACTTCGAGACGGCCGTCGCGTGGGGACTCGTTTCGGTGTGGGCTCGCGATCAACTGGGGCTCACTGGCAACGAACGCGACTTTTTCACGGGGTGTTACTCATTCATGAAAGGGTTCACGCAAATCGTCTCTGGGCTCATGAGCGACAAAATTGGTAGAAAACTACCAATCTCGTTCGGTTTGATTGGAGGCGCCATCAGCCTCCTCATCGCTTGTTTTGGCGCTGGATTCAACGGCAAATTCCTCACCGGTGCCTCCGATTCGGATGAGCTTCAAGCGATGCAGCTCGCCTATCTCACCTTGTCCTCCGTCGCTTTAGGCTTTTGCACCGGCGTCACGTATCCCGTGCTCGCGGCTGCGGCTATCGACCACGCACCAGACGAGAAGCATTACGCGTCCACTTTGGGCGTCGTCAGGTTTTGGAGAGATCTTGGATATTGCATGGGCGTCCCCATCGCCGCCATTGCGGATTCGGCATCGACCGAGGTCGCGTTGATTTTAGTATCGCTCGTCATGGCGAGCGCCGGTTACGGCGTCCACAAAATGTACGCCGAAAATCTTAGAGTAGAAGACGCGAGCGAACAGGGCTACGAACCCGCGGCATCGAATGACACCGAGAGTGAAGGCGACGCGCGAAGCGTGGAGATGACGTCGCGATGAATACTTTCCTCGTCCGTTCACAATGTATTGTAATAGTGTTGTATCCCTTCGACTGCGTCGGTGCCGAATAATCCAAAATCAGTTAATAACTTCCTCCTCAATTCTCGCCGCCGCGTTTCGACGAAACCGCGACCGAGACGCCATGGTCCTCCTCGTCCTCTACGTCAAGGCGGAATTCGAGAACATCGCATCCATCGAGTTCCCATCCCCGGATTACCACTACTGCTTCGACGTCAAGGATGCGCAATCCGACGACGAACGCAAAGGTGTCTTTCTGTGTCAATCAGACGTTGTCGAATTAGAAAACTCTCGCGGCGAGGCAAACTTTGTGATGAAATTCCCAGACTCGAAGAAACAGGCGAGTGTGGTGTTCACCGACGTCAAGGGGTTGACGACGAAAGGAGTGGTGGATAAGTCGGGGGAGTGGGTTCCGGTGATGGGTTTCGAGTGCAGAGGTTTGGAACCAACGACGTTTTACCCGGCAAAGGGTGTGACGATTAAGAGCGAAGGCGGAACGGTTTGGAAGGACGTGGACCTGAGCGAAGACCCGGATGGATGGTTTGAGTATTGCGAGAACGCCGGTGACAGCGTGAGTGTAACGGAGTTTGCGTGTGAATTCAGAAAGCAAAAGGCGTAGCCGTCTTGTAAAAAAATACACAGGAGAACATTTCTAAAAACAACCTACGGATTCGGATTAAAAGTGAAATACAGCGACGGCGGGCGGGCGGTAAATACGGCGACTAGTGATGCCTCACGCTCGTACCTTCGGGCGTAACGGCGCGTATAAACCTTCCAAACTTGATCAAAATGAACATTCCGACGAACGCCGACAACGCGAAAAACATCAACGACATCAAATGTCCCGACTTTGCTTGTTTATACGCCTTGTCCAATTTTCTCCGTATATCCCGCATCGCTGATTCCCCGGAACTAAAATCAATCTCCAACGCATCGATGAGCTGTCCTCGAATCGACGCTTCCTCACCAATCTGATTCGACATGCTCTTTAACATTTTAACCTTGCCTCGCAAGCCGGCAACTTCTTCGTCCAAGTCAAAGCTCCTCGGCATCTGCACCTGCACCTCACCGCCACCGCTCGTCGACGGTCCCGCGGCGTTGACGCGCGAGGTCAACCCTGACGCGGACGCGCCGTAGGGATAACTCGCGTACGGGACGTGCGACATGAATGCACGTTCGGAACGTTTTAGAACGTTTCAAGAGTGCCGCTCGCGACCGTTGCTCGAGGTGCGTGCGCGCGACGAAGCGTGCGGTTCCGTCTCGAAGGATGCGCGAGCTTTGTCGGTTCGCACAGAACGCGTTCGCTCGTACTTTTTCTCTTTGGTTTAATACCCCGCGATGTGACGACGGATGTACCGGCGGACGAAGGGACGACGCGTTGGAGAGTGACGGCGTTCGTGTGTTGGCTACATTTGTTGTTTGTTTCTTTACACTGCTGGACTAGAGTTTCTGCCGCTTATGGGACGAATCTTCGGGAACGTACGCGTCCGGGATGTCCGTGGGATCGTATGCGTCGTCGTCAAAGTTCACGGGCTCGGGAAGCGGGGCGTCGTCGCCGACATCGCCGTCGGGCGAATCGGCGGCTATTTGTTGTGCGACAAACGCCGCCGCTTTTTTAGAAGCCTTAGAACGAATCTTCACGCACTTGACCATGGTGTGCACCATCGAAGTCATGTCGACGGATGACTGCGCGGCGCGCGCGGCGTCTACGCGCTTGAGCGCCGCCTTGAGCTTCTTTTCGAGTTCGTCAAGGGTTTCGTTCATCGCGTCTGCGGCGTCTCGTTTAGCCACGAGCGCGCTGTCGGCGTGTTGAATCAATCGAAGCATTCCGGGTGGATCCTGAGAGTTTTCAACCGCGTCTTCGTCCATGATGGATTCATCGAAATCTCGCTCGTATCGTTCGTTCGCCTCGGCGACGTCTCGCTCCGCTTTCTCCATTTTGACCAGGAGTTTGGCGAGCGTGGCGTTTTCTCCGCTCAGCGCTGGCACCTCAACCAAGTCTCTTTTACTCTTCTTCGTCGCCGGTGCGCTCGCCAGAGCCGCCGCCGGTGCGCTCGCCGCCGGGGCACCGGATCCACTCTCTTTATTGCCCGAACCTCCCGAACCGACGCCCTCGCACCATTTCCCGCAGTCGACGCCCGAACCGAAACAGTTTCGCTCGCCCCAAACCTTACACAACTTTCTCACCTTCTCCCCCGCATTCGCCTCACCGCACGCCATCGTCTCCGCGCACGCCCCCGGAAGAAGCGGCGCCAACGCATCCGCCCACTCGGGTCCTTTTTTCCTGCAGTTTTGCACGACGTCGCTCGCGAGGTAGAGAAACGCCAACTTTCTCTTTGCCGGCGCTTTTTCAAAAGAATCCTTCCACGTCTGCGCCAACGCGGACGCAGCCTTTCGGTGGAACACGCACCAGTGCGAGAGAGTTTCCACGCTCGCCGCGCTAACGTTGAGCGACGCGAGCTTACCCGCGAAGGATGCGCACTTTTCCGAGGATGACATTTGACGAAAATCAAATTCAAACTTGGTTGTGCGTCAACGACTGAGGACGAAGTGCGTTCTGCTCTCCAGTCGTCGACGCGCCATGGGGCGTCGACGCGCCGCGAACCACCGCAGGTGGGTTGTGACGACGACGATCGTGGGTTTGTTGGCCATCGCCGCGGGGACGCACGCGCGAACGGCGGCGGAGTGCGAAGAAGCGAAGAAGCTCTGCGACGCGAGGATAGCGCCGGCCGTCGAAAAGGATGACAAGTTGGGTGCGTTTTTACGCCGCGCGAGAGCGGACGCGGCGAAAGAGAGCGATGGGATGGGTGTGCACGGGTACGAATCGGCGTCCAAGTCGTCCGGGACGACGACGTTCGCGGAAAAATTGGCGTTGGGGTGCTGTTTGTTTAGTGGGGAGTGCGCCGAGGAGGCAGCGAGCCGCGCGAGAGAGACAGACAAGGAGGGCGTGCGAGCGGCGATTCTGGGCGTCGGGGCGGAGATTTTGTACGAGGCCGGGAAGGGTGTGGATATGGAAAAGAAGTTTCCCGGGGCGGCGCTCTTGGGGGCGGACGCCAGGGTGTGCGCGGGGTTGGGCGACGGCAGAGCGACGAAGTGCGACGAAGAGTTGGTTACCATGTACACTCGAGCCGGGAATGCCGGCGAGGACATCGGGCTCGTTCGCGCCGGTGATGCGGTATTGAAGAGATACGCCGCGGGCTTAGCGACACGAATTCGAGGGGAATCCGCGGAGGAGGAGTGCGACGTGGCTCTGGGCGGTGATGTGAAGGACGCGCTCTCGGCTCGATCGTTGTTTACGCGTCTGTTGGCGTCAAATAAGTTTGATAAGCTCGCGGCGGATCGGTTGAAAGAGCTCGATCGTGCCGAGGCGTTGTGGGTCGATCCAACTCTTGGTGGGAACCCTGACTCGGCGTATGAGCTCGCGGATGCGCTCGTTCGGATGTTGGTTCGGGTATCTGTGGCGGCGACCGTCGTCGTCATTTCATTTGTCTTCCGCCGTAGCTTCATCGTCGAGAAACTTTGGTCTCTCACTCGCAGCGTGTTATTGATCAATTTCGTTTCGTCGCTCTACAGACGCGTGGCGGGATTCATCGCGTTTTTGCGAGGACCGCCAAAAGCTCGCGTCGATAGTCGGCAGGCACGCAGGGAGGAGGCGCGCAGAGAAGCGAAGAAGCACCACTGACGCGGGGTGGGTGCGTAATACTAGATAGTACTTAATATCGGGTTGTTGGTTTTAGTGTGATCTCAAAACTGCTACTTCCTACTATGTCTGTGTGTATTCTAACTCGTTCGCCTTAGAGCGCCTCTTCCTTGCTCATCAGGCCCGCCTCTTCCAAAACCTTTTCGAAAGTCACGTCGTCGTTGAAGGCGACTTCTGGAATCTTGTGGTTGAAGTGAAGTTCGATTTGATCGCAAATAGCCCGCTCAGCGTCACCCAAAATCAAGTTGAAGGCGGCACCCTTCTTACCGAAACGACCGCTACGACCGATGCGGTGCAGGTACGTCTCGTAGTTTGGCGAACGCGGGTTGTGGTACTCCACTGGCATGTCGTAGTTGATGACGAGCGTCACCGTGCTCACGTCCAAACCGCGAGAGAGCACATCAGTCGCGATCAAAATCTTCGTCAAACCGTCGCGGAATTCCTTGACGACGCGGTCGCGATCGGAGTGTTCCATTTGACCTTCAATGACTGTGCACTTGTAACCAGACGCGTTCATGGAAGAGTGCAATCGGCGTGCACCCTCACGCGTGCGCACAAAGATGATAGTCTGACCAATCTTGTCGCAGAGCGGGAAAATCTTCTCCTTGAGCAACACATCCTTGGCTTCGACAGAGTTGACCACGACTCTGTGTTGTTTGATGACGTCGAGGGAAAGCTCGGTCGCCGGGATGAAAATCTGGTTGGCGTTGGGGACGACTTTCGTCGCAAAGCTCTTCACGGCTTCGTTAAAAGTCGCGCTGAAGAGCAACACTTGCCACGACTTGGCGTTCATGGACAAGTGCTTGAGAATCTTAGTACTGTCCACGCGGTGACCATCGGTCGCCATCATGTGATCAGCTTCGTCAAAGACAAGAATCTTCATGTTGTTGCATGCGAGTTGACGTTCTCGCATCCATCGCAAAATCTTACCGGGCGTCCCAATGACAGCCTGGTCGACAATCTTGTTCCGGTTCGTGTTGTCCCACTTTGGATCCGCCGTGCTCGCGATGGTGATCCCGGTGTATTTGCCCATGCGTTCCATGACGCTCACGTTTTGCACGACGAGCTCGCGCGTCGGACAAATCATCAACCCTTGCGGCATCTTCAAGTTTGGGTCGATTCTGCTCAACATACCGAGCGTAAAGCACGTCGTCTTACCCGAACCGTTGTGCGCCTGCGCGATGAGGTTACGATTCGGCGGCATCAAGATGAGCGGAAGCGTTTCCGCCTGAATCTTCGACGGCTTTTCAAACTTCATTTCCCCGTATAATCCTCTCAACAGCGCCTCGCTGAGCCCCAAATCCTCAAACGATTTCGCGCTCGTATACGGCGTCGACGGGTCCACGATCGTCTTCTGCACCTCCCCGGCGTGTTCCTCCCTCAACCCATCGCTCTTCAGCGCCAAATCCGGCGCATCCACCGTCGGCGCTTTCGTTCCGACGCTCGTCGAGTCCCCGCTCAGTTTCGCCGCGATCGAGCTAATTTCCTCGGCGTGCGCCCCCGCCTTGACGTCTTCAAACCCGGGCGGGGGCGGCGGGAGCTCGTCCGCGTCGTCCGCCCAGTTCGACATCGCGCGCCCAGAGCGTCCCCGCTCGCTTTTCGATCGCCCCGGTTCGTCGCGCGCGGCGTCGCGCGATGTCGACGCGCGCGTTCCAACCTCGATCGAACGTCTCTCTCGCTCGCGCGCGCGCGCATCTTGTAGTCGTTCCGAGTTTCCAGTCACGGAGGGAAGGAAAGACCCAAAGTGTGAGAAATGACGGTTCGTGAACCAAGAAATACCCCCCGTCCCCGTCCCGCCCGCCCGCCCACACGAGGACCGTGACGTCGATCGAGCGTCTCGTCTTTTACAGAAGAAGAAAAAACCAAAACGGTGTGTGTGTGTGTACATTTGAAGAGTCATGACTCGATACACCTTGATCTAGGGTTTAGGGTTTAACCAGACTCGTGCCCGGGGTTTATCCGCGATGACGACGACGACGACGACGCGTGAGGGAGGCGGACGTCACCCGACGTCACTGTCGCGCCCCGGGCGAGACGAAAACCCGCCGACGACGCGGGAGCCCCGACGAGTGGTTGACAGCCGAACGAGCCGACGTTGTTTCGCGCTCTCGCCTCGCAGGTAGCCGACGGAGTAGGAGACCACATGCAATCCGCGTGCGCCGCGCGCGCGAACGTCGCTGGGGCGAGAGGCTTGCGCCGTGGAGGAGGCGCCGTGACGACGAAAAAGTCATCGACGACGACGACGCCGAAGAGAGCGTCCAAGACGACGACGGCGGTGATGACGCCGGCGAATAACGGCGGGAAAATTTCTGAACAGCAGAGACCGGACGCAGCGGGACGGTACGGGGCGTACGGTGGGAAGTACGTTCCGGAGACGCTGATCCCGGCTCTCTTGGACCTCGAGCGCGAGTACGAGGCGATCAAGAAGGACCCGGAGTTCCAGGCGGAATTGGCGAGCATCTTGAAGGATTACGTCGGACGTGAAAACCCGCTGTACTTTGCGGAACGCTTGACGGAGGAGTTTGCGGATGAGAACGGAAACGGTCCGCAGATTTACCTCAAGCGCGAAGACCTCAACCACACCGGGGCGCACAAGATCAACAACGCCATCGGTCAAGCGCTCTTGGCGAAGCGCATGGGTAAGAAGCGTATCATCGCTGAGACTGGTGCGGGTCAGCACGGTGTCGCCACGGCGACTGTGTGCGCGCGATTCGGTTTGGAGTGTATCATTTACATGGGCGCCGCGGATATGGAGAGACAAAAGCTCAACGTGTTCCGCATGCGCCTTCTCGGCGCGACGGTTCGCCCGGTCTGGGCCGGTACCGCGACGCTCAAGGATGCGACTTCCGAAGCCATTCGTGACTGGGTGACGAACGTTGAGGACACGCACTACATTCTCGGCTCCGTCGCGGGTCCGCACCCGTACCCGATGATGGTTCGCGATTTCCACGCCATCATCGGCCAAGAGACTAGAAAGCAAGCTATGGAGAAGTGGGGTGGTTTGCCGGATATTCTCGTCGCGTGCGTTGGCGGTGGTTCCAACGCCATGGGTTTGTTCCACGAATTCATCAACGAAGAATCCGTGAGAATCATCGGCGTCGAAGCCGCTGGGGAGGGTATCGGTCCGGGTCAGAAGCACGCCGCGACGCTCACCTTGGGAACCCCGGGTGTGCTCCACGGCTCCTTCTCTTACCTCATCCAAGACGGTGAAGGTCAAATCGTCGAACCGCACTCTATTTCCGCCGGTCTCGATTACCCGGGTATCGGTCCGGAGCACGCCTTCCTCAAGGACTTTGGTCGCGCCGAGTACCATGCCATCACCGACCAGGAAGCCCTCGACGCTTTCGTTGCCACTTCTCGCTTGGAAGGCATCATCCCGGCTCTTGAAACTTCTCACGCGCTCGCGTACTTATGGAAGCTCTGCCCGGGTCTCCCGGCTGGCACGAAGGTTGTGCTTAACTGCTCTGGCCGTGGCGACAAGGACGTCATGACTGCGTCCAAGTTTCTCGACATTTCCGGCGAAGTCGGCGAGGCTCCCCCGGGCACCGCGGGCGCTCGCTAATTCGAGATCGGTTTAATTTACTAGACGCCAAAAGTACTTTTGTTATGTTACCTACAGGAATTCTTTCATCTCACGCGTTCGCGCATCCGTCTTTGCCGTTAGTTTATGGGGATAATCTAAAAAAGCGCGCGTACTCGAGCGCACGTAGTAGCCATACAACTCGGCGCGATGGCGTCAGCACGCGCGACGCCCCATCGCGTGGCCCGGCAGAGCGTTCACTACCAAAGGCCATCCAAGTCCAATCGCGCCACGAGGATCCGGCGATGCGGGCTCGCCGATTACAAGGATGAAAAGCAAGCCTTTGATGACTTTATGAAACTCGCGAGCATCCGTTCCAGGGTAAAGCTCGGCAAAGGCGATAACGGCCGAGGCCTCTTCTCCACTTCGCCCGTCGGTCGAAAAGAAGTCGCCCTTTTGCTGGAAGTACCAATCGACGTCGCCATCGTGTGCCCGATCGGCGATGGATCGCCGCAGTCGACGGATAAGACGGCCAAGTCCATCGTCACGAGTTGGGAAAAGCGCAACGCGCCGGTGCCAGAACCCATCAAGGATTTGATCTTCTCCAAGAGCGGGGAAGATAGAGAGCTCGGTGTCGTTTTATGGCTAATTTTTGCGATGCGCGCCGGTGGGAAGGTTTGGGAAGCGTACGCGGATTGGTTACCGACGAAGACGAGTGGACTACCTTCGCTTTTGCTTGCAGACGAGAGTGAGTTGTTGATGACGCAGAATAAATTCGTTTACGACGAGGCGATGCGGTTGCGCCAATCTGTGGCGAAGTTTTACGATAGAATCCCGTTCGGCGCAGTTCCTGGTTCCGTCTCTCTCGATGAACTCATGCGTGGATTTGCGTTGGTTACTTCCCGAGCGATTAGCGCCGCGGTGGGGGAGACGCCAGACGGCGATGATGACACCGCCGTGGCTGTCCTCGCGCCTTGCATCGACATGGCAAATCACGTGGACTCTACAAAAGTGACGGCGCTGAAGAAGCTCGGCGCTTCGGATGGTGGAGGCATCAGAGGAGCCTACTGGCGGGTTATGTCTGGTGGCAGCGTGGACGGTGGTGGCGGCGCGTGCGTCTTGGAAACGTTTCGACCGATTGAACGCGCAGACGAAGAGATTACGATCTCGTACCAACCCTGCGCCTCGAATGATGAGCTCGTCATGAGCTACGGCTTCGCCTTGCCCGGGAACCGCAACGACAGGTTGTCGATGCCGGAACCATCGAAACGGTTGAGAATCGGCGCGCTTCGCCAGGCGGTCGGAGACCAAGGCTTGATGTCCCATGCAACCGACGAGGATGAGGCTCGCAGAATAATCGCCGCTGTTGAGTCTGCGTGTTCCATCGCCCCCGGTATAGATGTGGAGGATGACGACTGGGAGCTCGACCAAGACGCCGCCCAAACAGAATTGGACAACGCCGTCGAGCTGAGCGAGAGATGGGAGCGCGAGCTCAACTCGTTCCCCACATCGCTCGAGCAGGATGAAGAAGAGCTCGCCGAGGGTCGAGACTACCCCACTTCTTTCGGTTTTGCTGCGCTCTTTTATAGAATGGAACGTAAGCGTTTGCTGGAGACGGGTCTCGCGTGCATGAACGCGTACGTAGATTGGCTGAGCGGAGAGAGCCCAGACGAGTTCGTCGTCGAGGATGGCCAAATGCCGGCGGGCATGTAAGTAAACGCAAACAGTAGCTATGTAGTGCGCGCAATGAAACATTAAAATGGCAACTTTCCGAGAAGTTTAATCTTTTCCTCTGCGATTTTCGTCAACCGATTAACCTCCTCCTTGGCTGTTTGCATCGCTTCGTCGTGTCGTCCGAGCAACGAACGAGATCGCGACAAATCCACCTCCGCCTCGGCGCTCTCCTTCTCCGCCTCAGCCAACTCGACGCTCAACCTGTTGTTCTCCCGCACCGCGTTTTCATGCACCGCAATCGCATCATCCATCGCTTTTTTCGCATCCATCAACGTTTTATTCGCCGTCGAATACGCCTCCTTGCGTCGCTTCAATGCGTCCGCCAACCCGCTCCAACGCGTCTTTGCCTTGGCGTAGTTTCCTTCATCCTTCTCCGCCTGTTTGCGAATTTCCGCGAGTTTTGCCTCGCTCGCGCGAAGCGCAGATTCTGCACGGTAGACGTCCGCGGCGGATGGGCCGTAGTACGCTCCCACACACTGCGCGTCGTCGTTGTCGTCGTAAGGTGTTTGTTCACTTTGTCAGTCTGTCTGCCGTGCACTTTTTCACAAATAATCTTCGTGCGCGTCGCGTCGTCGTCGCGCCGTCGCGCCGTCATCAAAACGCCATCGCTTACGCACCGTGGCAAGACTTCCAAACCCGAGCGCAAGCTGGCGCGCGGACATCGCGAACGAGGCGGCGGTCGCGGCGTTTTGTGAGGCGGGTTCTGGTCGGACAGTTGGAATGGTTTTGTGGATAGCGGCGACACGAACGTGCGACGAATGGAATGAATACATTGGCTGGATAGACGAGTCTCGTGTGACGTCTATGCAGTGCGATACATTTGTAACAACAATCTAAATCTAGGGTGTACGCGTCTTCGTCGTCAACGCGCCATGCTCTCGAACGCGTGCGGGGAGAGCTCGGCGACGTCTCGCGGAAGCGAAGCGCTGACGCGTGCCCACGCATCGGCATCGCTCACGCCGAGTATCGATATGACGAGTCTCGATACCGACGTTCTGTGCCCGCCATCGCAATCATCACCTGTCTCTGCGAATGCGTTCGCCATGCGCGCTCGGTACGCGCCGGCGTCCTGTGGACAGTCGCGGTTTACCAGAACGTCCACCCGCGCGGGCGCGTCTCCGTCCCTCGAGCTCGGCCCACACGCATCCGTCGTCACCAACACCCGAATCGGCGCGTCTTCCTCGTGTGCCATCGCCAACCACGTCGCGTAGTCTCGCTCGCGCGCGAACTCGGCCGCGTCGCTTCGAAGCACTAAGGTTTCCACGCGGCGCGCGGAGTGCGCCGGCGTCGACGCCTCGCGTCGTCTCTTCGCCTTTCGAACCCCGTGCGCCGCGGCGTCAGCCCCAGCGCGGTCGTTCGCGTACACGCAAAACGAGATCCCGGACGACGTTAAACGTTCCACGACGTCCACGAACGCATCCTGATCGAAACGAATCGAACCGCGCGTCAAGCCAGTCAGTCTCTTTTCCAACTGTATTCCATTCGCTTCAACCCGATTGATTTGATTACGTACGCGATCGATCGTTCATTCCACGTACCTCTCTCGCCCGCGCATCGCTCGCCGCGACGTAACAGTGCCGGATCGATCCGTGTCCGTCCCGTCGTCCGCCCATCCGGCGGCGGCGGCACGCGCTGCGGTCGGGAAGTGCCAGAGTCTCCCTTGAAAGCACGCGTTTTCAAAGCTTGACTAGAATAACGTACTGTGTGAGTTTTAAGACCGTCAGTTCACACAAATTTGATCAGAATAAGCACAGGGTTCTGACATGTGGACAAGTAGATAATCTGGAACGCGACGACGCTCGAGGGTAAGTCGTCAGCGCGCGCGCGGCCGGCGTTGAAGACGAGCCGAAGAAGCCCGACGAACGGTGGTGAAGAGTAAAGATGAATAGCCTCGAGGCGAAACAGGAGAGCGTGAACCAACAGGGTGCGAATGTCCGCGCGTTGAAGGCGCAAGGCGCACCGCAAGAAGAGATCGCAGCCGCCATCGAAGAACTGAAACGATTGAAAGTAGACCTCGAAACGGAACTCACGGCGTTGAAGGAGGCTGGAAACGCCGAGGCAAAGGCGAAGGAGGAGTTCAGGTCCAAGTTGTCGCAGTTGCTCGAGGGCAGGTTGTTTTACATTCCGTCGTTTAAGATTTATGGCGGCGTGGCGGGTTTGTACGATTACGGTCCTCCGGGTTGCGCGGTGAAGGCGAACGTGCAACAGTTTTGGAGACAGCACTTTGTGCTCGAAGAGAGCATGTTGGAGGTTGAGTGTCCAGCGGTGACGCCGGAGTCGGTTTTGAGAGCTTCGGGGTGAGTATTAGATGAATTGAAGTCCACTCGCGCGACTCCAATTTCGTTTTTCTCGCTGAGGCCTTCTCTCCTTTTTTTGATCCGTGAGCCGATGACGAATGAACTAAGTTCCAGCTATCGCTGAACTATCCGTGATTATTAAACTTATTGCACTCAAACCGCTGAGGCTCACGGAGTGCGCGATAGAGTGAGGTCTGATCAATGATGCGCTTTTACGTCGCGGCAGATTTATAGACTGACGAAAATCTCACTTGTTTGTTTTTCTCCATCTTTACAGCCACGTCGAAAAGTTTACCGACTTGATGGTGAACGACGTCGAAACCAAGGAGTGCTACCGCGCCGATCACTTGCTCGAAGATCGCCTCGAAGAATTGCTCGCCGATCCGATGCTCGGCGCCGATCGCAGACGCGAACTTGAAGACATGCAAGCGCGCGTCGACGAGTTCAAGGTACAGGAGATGTCCGATGCTTTGAAGAACACGGAAACCAAGGCGCCCGGAACTGGTAACGAATTGAGCGAGCCGTATCCGTTCAACCTCATGTTCCCGACGCAAATCGGTCCGTCCGGCGCCCTCAAGGGTTACCTTCGTCCGGAAACCGCCCAAGGCATCTTTGTCAACTTTAGAGACTTGCTCTACTTCAACGGCGGTAAGCTTCCGTTCGCCGCGGCGCAAATCGGTCAAAGTTTTCGTAACGAGATTGCGCCGCGCGCTGGTCTCTTGCGCGTTCGCGAGTTTACGCAAGCGGAAATTGAGCACTTTGTGCACCCGGATCACAAGGAGCACCCGCGCTTTGTCGAAGTTGCCGACACGGAGCTCAACCTCTTTAGCCAAGACGCGCAGTTGGCCGAAGTCAAGAAGCCGTTCCCGATGACTGTCGGCGAAGCCGTTTCCAAGGGTATCATCGCCAACGAAACGCTCGGTTATTTTATCGCGCGATGCCACTTGTTCCTTCTCCAAATCGGTATCGATCCGGCTCGCCTTCGTTTCCGTCAGCACTTGAAGCATGAAATGGCGCACTACGCCGCCGACTGCTGGGATGCCGAGATTCAGTGCTCTTACGGTTGGATTGAATGCGTCGGTCTCGCCGATCGATCCGCGTTTGATCTCAAGGCGCACACGGACAAGTCTAAGGTTGATCTCGTGGCGTACGAACGCTTCGACAAGCCGATTGAGGAGGAAATTGTCGTCATCACGCCGAACAAGCAAGTGATCGGCAAGGCTTTCAAGAAGGATGCCAAGCCGGTCACCGACGCTCTTCTCGCGCTCGGCGAAGCGGATGCATTTGCACTCCAAGCCACTGCCGAAGCAGACGGCTCTGCCGCCCTTCAAACCTCCATCGGTGAGAAAACACTCGAAAAGGGCATGTTCACCGTCGAAAAGAAGACGAAGGTGGTCAACGGTCGCAACTACACGCCCTCCGTCATCGAACCATCCTTTGGTATCGGTCGCATCATGTACTGCATGTTCGAGCACGCCTTCTACATTCGTCCGGATGACGAACAAAAGACTGTGCTCAAGCTCACCCCGGTCGTCGCCCCGATCAAGACCACCATCTTCCCGCTCGTCAACGACGACAAGCTCAACGAAATCGCCATTGAAATGAACAAGGCGCTCACGTCCAACGGCATCAGCGCCAAGCTCGACACCACCGCCATTTCCGTCGGCAAGCGTTACGCGCGCACCGACGAACTCGGCGTTCCATTCGCCGTCACCGTCGATCACCGTTCCATCTCCGACGCCACCGTGACGATTCGCGAGCGCGATTCTTGCGACCAAGTGCGCGTGCCGATTGCCGAAGTTCCCGCGCTTCTCGCCCGCTTGTGCAAGATGACGCACACGTGGGAGCAAGCCACGGGGGCGTACGAGAAGCAAGCGCAGAGCGAGGAATAACCGCGGCGTGTGTGCGTGTTTTAACCTCACCTCCTTCGCGCGCGCGCGCGTCGCCATTCATTAGTTTCTAGTATCTCAATATCATCCACGGGTAAATCACTCCCTACGCGCGAGCCAACACATCTTGAGAACATCCCACATACACACGCGCGCGCGTGGAGGCGCACCCACGACGCACGCAGTAACCATGCGCGTCGCCGCCTCATCGTCGGCGCCCGCAGCGGGTTCGTTCGTCGCGCCGGTATCCACGCGACGCGCGCGGGATCGGTACGCGAACGCAGCCCGCGACCGACGACGTCCAGGACGAGGAAGCGACGCGTCGTTCACGCCCTCGGACTGCGACCGACGCGCGCGGGAAGCGACGAGGTGTCGCGCGATCGCCGAACCTCCGGGATCGGCCGAGGATTCCGTTTCGGCGCGGGTTTCGACGACGACGATGCGCGTTGAACAACCATCAAAGACGAGAACAAGGGGTGACGTAGACGACCGAGGGGCTAAAGAAGCCAAGACGAGGTCGTCCGCGCGGGCGTCGAGTTCGTCCAGTTCGTTCGGATGTGGGGATGGGGAAACGCCGGTGACGGATGCGCAGCGACGCGCCAGCGCGAGGAGCGCGATGCCGTTGCGGTATGACCCGACGGAGAGCGCGAAGAGGTTTACGCGGGATCCCGCGCGTGTCGCGGCGAGGGCGGCAGAGATAACCGCGACGTTGAGTTCGTTTGCGGCGAGCGTCGCGATGGATTATCAGCGCGGTCAAGTTGAGGAGAACTCGAGAGTGAGAGCGGGGGAGTTGAGGGAGAAGCTCACGAGGTTGGGTCCGGCGTTCGTCAAGGTCGGACAGGCGTTGAGCACGCGGCCGGATTTGCTCCCGACGCAGTATTTGGAAGAGTTGAGCTCGCTTCAGGATGCCTTGCCAACGTTCCAGGATGCGGATGCGTTTGCGTTGGTTGAAAAGGAACTCGGACGACCGCTGGAGTCGATGTTTGAGCGCATAACCCCAGAACCAGTCGCGGCGGCGAGTCTAGGGCAGGTGTACAAGGCGGTGACGAAGGAGGGTAGAGACGTCGCGCTCAAGGTGCAGCGTCCGAGCATAGAAGCGGGGCTAGACTTAGATTTCTTTCTCATTCGATCGGGCGCGACGGTGATTGATAAAATTGTCACCTCGCTCAACACCTCGATCGTTGACCTCGTGGATGAGTTTGCGACGCGAGTGTTTTTGGAACTCGACTACGTGCAAGAGGGTCGCAACGCCGAGCGCTTTGCGCGCTTGTACGGCGATCGTCCGGATATCGTCGTGCCGGGAATTGAGTGGGAGTACACGTCGCCGCGCGTCATCACCATGGAGTGGATCCAAGGCACCAAGCTGAGCGATCAAGAATCTCTCAAAGCGCAGGGTTTGGACGTTTTGGCGCTCGTCGATTCGGGTATTCAATGCTCTCTGAGACAGCTTCTCGAGTTTGGGTATTTCCACGCCGATCCCCATCCTGGTAACTTGCTCGCAACGCCGGATGGTAAGTTGGCGTTCTTGGACTTTGGTATGATGAGTGAGATGCCCGAAAGCGCGCGTTATGCCATAATCGACCACGTCGTTCACTTGGTGAATCGCGATTACGTCGCCATGGCGAACGACTACTACGCGCTGGAATTCCTCGATCGTAGCGTGGACGTCACTCCGATTGTCCCGGCGCTCGAAGAGTTCTTTGACGACGTGCTCGACGCCACCGTCGAGGAGCTCAACTTCAAGACGATCACGGATGGTCTCGGTGCTGTGCTGTACAAGTATCCGTTCAACGTGCCCGGTTATTACGCTCTCATTCTCCGATCTCTCACGGTGCTTGAAGGTCTCGCTCTCACGACTGATCCCAAGTTTAAGGTATTGGCGAAGGCGTATCCGTACATGGCGCGGCGTTTGCTTACAGATCCACGGCCCCAGTTGCGCGATTCATTCGCCGAGCTCCTCTTCAAGGATGGCTCGTTCAGATGGAACAGGTTGGAGAATTTGCTGCGCGAAGGGAGAAAGAGCGACGATTACGACGCCGCTGCCGTTGTTCCACCGCTCATCGAACTCGCCATCGGCGCGGATAAACCGGGCGAGGCAAAGAACAACTTGCGTCCTCTCATCGAAGCGGAGACGGTCAAGGTGCTCGAGGCTATCCTTCTTGGCTCGGCGATGGATTCAGCCAAGTCAGACGCACTCGCGCCGATTGTCAACGTGCTCCCTGAGCAACTGAAGGCTTTGCCGCCGCTCACCATGGGAAGCGCGTCGCAGGAAGCGAAACTTTTGAAAAAGCGCGAAGAAGTCTTGCGCATTGTCGAACTTTACTCGTCGAGCAAAGGTTTCGACCCGCAAGCGCTGAGACCCTTCACTGACGCTTTCCAGCAGCCGAGCGCGAGCGTCTTTGTCCAGCACGTCGCGGCTGGTCTCGCCGAACGCATCGCCGCTCGCGTCGTCAACGTCTTCCTACTCAGCCAGGAAGCCAGTGCGGCCGTCAAGCAGCCAACACCGTCGAGTAAATCGACGAATCCGGGTTCCAACGAGTCCGAGCCGAATGATTCTGCATCGGCATCCGCCGCGAGCGCGCGTTGAGAAATGTCCAACCATCATCCAAACGCTCCGCATCCGGGTGGACGACGATGACGACGACGACGCAGCGCTTCTTCTTCTTCTTTTAGGCTTTTATTTTAGGCTCAAGCAACACTACGTTTATTTTAATGCGCAGACATCGAATGCACATCCACCCACTCCAACTCATCATGAAAACGAAACACGCGCGCGCGCTAATCCATGCAGTTGGAACTGAATTGAGAATTGAAGTGGTCTTCACACGCGTCCACGCGCGCGTCCCGTAACACGCGCGAAATCGAATAAAACGTCGACGAAAACGACGTCGACGAAAATGATGGCGCGCGGCGGTGGCGGCGACGACGGAGATGCGAGACGTGAGAGCGAACAAAAGTACACGCTCGATGGTGAACTCACCGACCTCGAAAGACGCGAACTCCGACTACCGATGACGATACGGGCGGCGGATAACGCGCTGAACGCGAGCGTGAACGCGCGCGTCGTCGCGCACTCGGCGGGGTCAACGTCAAGGGTGGACGCGATGCAGGCGACGTTCGTCGGGAGAGGCGACACGTTGAAGAGACTGCACGCACACGCGGCGAGCGACGAGACGCCAAACGTGTTGCTGTTGGAAGGCGAACAAGGCGTCGGGATGAGTTCGGTGTTGGGAAGGTTCGTGATTGAGCTGGAGACGCAAGTAGAAAGGATGATTGAGCACGAAGAGACGACGGGGGAGGTGATTGCGGAGAAGAAGCCGTACGTGCTTCACGAGAGTTGTCGTGGACCAATGCCAAAGTCTTGCGATTTGCAGCACATGCTTTGGACGATGTGTGAACGATTGCACCGTAAGCTTGGTAAAACCGTGTATGCGCCAATGCCGACGACGGCAAAGGAAGCTGGGGCGTGCTTTCGACATTTGTGTCAAGAAGTGGCGGTGACTACGTCGAGCGTCGTAGTCGTCGTCATCGACGGTTTGGACAACGTTGCTGGTTTAGACGACGTGGACGTGGCTGATTGGCTCCCGGCGAAAATGGCGACCGACGTGCGATTCATCATCGGTGCTCACATGAGAGGTGAGGCTGTGCGCTATATTATTAATGGTGGCGAGAACGCTGCACCGCTCGTACGAAAACGATTGCCGCAGTTGAGCACGAAGGAGAGACACGAGTTGGCGCGCGCGCTCTTCAGCCATCCAGACGAGCGTCACATTTCTGCCGACGCGTTTGAAATCGTCGCGAGCTATAAAGATGCGGGGTCTCCGTCGTACATGTATTTGGCTGCGCATGAAGTGCGAAGACGAGTCAAGGTTGCGAATCGGCGGCCGGAAGTCCCGACGGACGCAAACTCAGAGATTAGAAACTTGCCGCAGACGTTTGAACAGTTGCTTCCGTACATATTTGAGGGATTGCAGCATGATTACGGTTCTGAAGCGGTTCGAGAACTTATGGTTCTGTTGCTCTCGAGCCGAGCGGGCATGTTGACGAGAGAGTTACAAGAGGTTTCAAACACGTCGCGTTCCGCCTTGGTAGCGCTCATCGACGACATCGCTCACATGTGCTGGGGCTACGACACTGGACCTGCTTCAGTCCTTGGGCAACCAGATTTGATGATTTTGCGCTCATCACACGTCATCGACTACGCGAAGAGACAGTTTATCGATGAATTTGCCAAGGCGGGTCAATTCCAACGCGAAGCCGTTCTGTTCTATCTGCGAAACTTTCACGATACGCGCTTAGAATTTGATATACGGCAAGTCAACGAGGTCTTCCACATTCTTCGCGTCGGTAAATGGCCAATGGCGCGGGACACTTTACAAAGTTATATGACGGATCCTCAGGTGTTACATTTCATGTGGAAGGAGCAATACATTGGCGAGCTTGTATCGTGCTGGAAGCATCTCGCGAGCGAAGAAGGCACCCGCGACGCCATGGCTACTTTAGTACACAGACTCACCGCTCTCAACGATCGTACACTCGAGCTCGTGACTGAGTCTTTGATGGATTTCTTTTCTTGGATGGGTTCTCCTTCAAAGGCGATCACAGTCTGCAAGGTGGCGAGCGAAAGACCGTCATTCGAGCAGCGCCACTCTACGTCTGTGAGCATGAAATATGGGAGGACCCTCCGCCGCATTAAAGACTGGAAAGCATCGCTCGAGCACTTGCGAGTGGCTGAGCAGCGTGAGAGCGCCAATTATAACGGCAATACACCCATCGGGGCAATTATCCATTACGAACAGAGTTTGAGCTATGCTCGCACTGCTCAGGATGAACTCTCTTTGGAGAATCATGAGCTCAGAGGACCAGTCGGACAAGTCGAAGTTGCAATCAACGACGCCATTTCGAGTGGCTCGAAGGCGCTCGAGACGTGGCAAATGGTATCGCGCGGTGAGATTGACATTGATGAAGCGCTTTTCAACGAGGTGTCTGTCATGAAATCTCTCGCGACGCTGTATCATCTCAAGGAAGATTTCAAGCAGGAAATATCCATGCACATGAAAGCTGTGGAAACTCTCGAATCCCAGCTTGACGTCAATCATTACGCAATACACGATGAATTGATCCGTCTCGCGCGAGCTTACAAGGAGAACGGCGACTGGCAGCAGGCTGAGTTCTGTCTGGAGCAATCGCTCTCGCACGTTGTCGATAATTACGCGGAAGATTCACTTACGCTGTTTGAGTCGCTGAGAGCGTTGGCTGAAGTGTACACGGCAAAGGGTGAATTTGCCAGTGCCAGAGAAATATGTGAAGACGCCTACCAGAAGGCCTCACAGGTCGTGGACGCTGTGCAGAGACCACTTTTCGTCGAATTCACCATTGAAATCGTCGATTTACTCGCGCAAATCGCTCTCAAGAGTGGATCGCTCGATGAAGCGAAGAAACACGCCATCAAGGCTCTCAACATGACGAAGGAGCGTTTCGGAGAAATCCACCCCGAAACTGCTAAGCGTCTTTCAGATTTGGCAAAGGTGCATTTGGCTTTGAAGAATTACGATCAAGCAAAGGCGTTGCACATCAAGGCTCTTGACGTGGACACAAAAACGATGGATGATCAGAATCCTGCTCTTGCGGAGAGGCATATGGACATCGCGCGCGTCGACATGACTAGAGAACAACCGAAGGAAGCGATGCAGTCGTTAGCGGTGGCAAGACTTGTCCTCGATAATGTCACGGAAGTTGAGTTTCCGGAATTGGCCGCTCGACTAAACTCTGTCGGCGAGATGTACATGACTCTGGGACAAATGGAGAAGGCTGAACCACTCTTCGTGCAGGCAGTGGACATAGCTGAACGGGATCACCACTCGCACAGGTGTCTCGCCACTTACGCTACAAATCTCGCGACGCTATGCGTCGCGCGAGGGCGCCCCGTCAAGGCTTTGGAATATTTCACCACAGCGCTCGAACTGGAGGAAAAGAAGCACGGTGAGATGCATCTCGATGTCGCCAGAGCCTGTGTGCGTGTTGGCCAAGTACTCTTCGACATGGAAGAATGGAAAGATGCAGACGTTCTCTACACCAGAGCGATGCGCATTCGATCGCAGAAACTCGGCGAGGATCATGATGAAACTTTGTCTTGTGCGAAAATGGTAAAATTGGCCAAAGAGCGAGAAAGGAGTCAGCATGCCACTGGTATCGTACAAGCCACGGTTGCGAAGTATGAGGACATCACAGCCAAATCGGCGGAGAACACGCCGAATCATGCGGATAAAAAGCCCAGCGAGTTTGCCGAAAGCAAAGAAAAGGCGACGCCAGCATCAGCAGACAAAACAGTCACAACAATGCAACGCGCGCTACAAAAGCTCGCGTTATTGACTGACGGCGCCGCCGAGCGTAACAAACGAGAAGCGGAGGAGCGACGCCAGAGCGCTTCAAAAGCTCAGCATCTCGCTGAACATCAAAATCGCATCGAAGAGCTCGATGAAAAGACGCGCTCGATGACCATCAGTCGTGCGTCTGAAGAACCGCAGAAAAGTAAGCCGCCAGCGGTTGCGGAGAAACAGCAAGGCAAATTGCATGCTTCACCCGACGAAAGCGATCGCACCTTCGAGATTAGTCAAAAGAAGCACCTACCGAAACTGAAAGGCCCGGTGCCAGTGGATGAGCCTAAAGAGAGCATGCGTGAGAAACAACGCTTGATTGCGTCGCCTGAGCGTCAAAAGAGAAAGCTTCCGAGACTTATCACGTCGCCTCGCAAGGAGGAAGAGAAGACGGACAGAGCGAATTTTGAAGAGAAGAAGGCTGCTCAAAGTGGCGACATGAATGCTTTCTTGTCAGAGTATGTGGAATACTCGGGGCACCAGCGCTACCGATTTAAACTCGATGGCATGACAATGCCGAGTTTCAGACAGATTCGTCAATACGTCGAAGCGAACTTTCAAGACGAGTGCAGGAGATGGAGCGCGGGTGAAAACGTCGAACGTGTGCCCGAGCCAGTTCCGGTTAAAGTCGTCGAAGATGTTCCTCTTCGTGCTTCTCCCCCGAGCAGGCTCGTCGTCACGGAACCCGAACCGACGAAAAAGTCTCCTCGCTCACACAGAATATTCTCTGAAGCTCCAATCGTTGAATCGCCCGTGTCTGAGAACACGGCGCCGGTGGCACCGGCGCAACAACCGCAACTAGTGATTGAGACCACTCCTCAATCGAAGAGCGCGTTTGGATCTCCCGCGCCGCCGGTATCAAACGATGTACCCGCCTTGGCGTCAGAGCAATACAGGATGATGTTTGCCAAAATCGACACTTTGGAAAAACAACTCGCGGAGACGAAAGCAATCATGCAACACTTGTTGTACGATCGAACTCTCGCTTCGCCACCGCAGTATCTGCCTCCACCACCACCGCCTCCTCCACCGCTAGCCATCGATTATCACCAGCCGATGGTGGCACGCCCGATGGACACTGGATACACAATGAACGATGGCTACTCTATGCGGGAGTCCGAATACTTCCCCACGAGAACGAACATCTCACCGCAGTACGCACTCATGTACACTCCGGCTCACCGTGATTCGTTCAGTCCCACTTCATTGAACCGGACTTCGCCACACAAACCTGCGTCGAGAAAGTTATGCAGACTTTGAGTTGAAAATTACAACAAACTATAGCCCCGGCGCCTAACACGCCGCGTGTAATGTACAACGATGACTGTCGTTCTTTTGAAGAATTATCCAGCCACCATGTCTTCTTCTTCTCCAGGAAAATCGTTCACGGACATTCCTCCGTATTGACTGGATAAATTTTTAGATTCTCGACGCATAGCCTTGACGACCCTTCTCTCCGCTTCTTTCGCTGCCGTGCCGCGCAAAACTTTCTTCGAACCAATTTTTTCCCAAGAGCTGCTTTTGCGTTCTACGCGTTTGTCTTTCTTCTTCTTCTTCGTGAGCGGCATGTTTTCAGATCTCTTTTGCTTGCGTGAGCCGCTCTTCGCTCTGATGGGCTTGCTAGCTGCCGTCTTCGCGACGTTGAGCGCTGAATCCGCCCACGTGCGCGCGAGCTGCATGGATGCCTGCAAGCCAGCTGTACTTTTCAGTTCCGTCTTGAATTCTTTTCGCGTCGAAAGCGTAAGAAGAGCTCCTGCGTGCTCCTTGGTTGCGCCTGGCGGCGCGATTACGTAGTCATTCGCCGAGCGACAATCGACAAGAACATTCGTCACCAAACCACCGGGCTTGTGTCCACCGCTCGCCTTCGCTGCATGCGCAGCTTTCATCACTTCTCCGATACGCGCGTTGTTGACGTCCGCTACCATTCTTTTACGCGTTTCTTCCACGTCGACGAATAATCGATGTGGATACGAATCGCCGAGAACGACATTTGCCTCGGAGAGCGTCTTCGCCGACGCTTCCCAGGGGCGATGTCTGAGGTGGCCCGGTGGTAAACCGGCGAGTTCCGGGATCCATCGCGCGATCGTGGCTCCTTTGGGATCGTGCGCGCGCGCAGTACCGTCCGGCGCCAGAGAACCACTAAAGACGTCCCATTGGTCTAAACCGCTTTTGCCAGCGTTTTGCCACATCATCGAATTTATCGCGACGTCAGCGTCCACGAGGGTTTCTTCAAACCATCTCGCGCCGTACGTCCAGTGTACTCGACAGTAATCAACCAAAAAAGTCGCCGCAATCATGCGCTCGCTCTGATGCATCCATCCCGTCGACCACAAACGTCTCATGCCCGCGTCGACGGTTGGAAATCCAGTCGTTCCGTGCTTCCATCTATTCAGCACCTCCCGCGCCTCAGGATCGTTTTCTACGTCCAACCAATCGTCTCTAGCTTCGTAATGTGTGCGCACAGACTGCGTCGCGAGGTTTGGCCAGTGTAGCAACTGCCAGTACGCGAATTCTCGTCGATACAATCGGTGCCAAAACACTCGGCTCAACTGTTTCCGTTGCACCTGATCCAAAGTCTTTTGAGTGAGCTCGTGGTACATCAAACGCGGGCTAATCTGCCCAAAATGCAGGTACGGGGACAGACGCGACACTACCATTGTCGCATCGTCGGCGTCTCCGTGACAATCTTCGTATCTCTCGAGCTTGATATCCTTGAAGCGTTCCCAAGCCTCCAATGCGCCGGATTCGCTGACGTCCCATTCCGCCCGGATACATTTCGACCAATCGAACTTCTTGTCCGATGCTGGAAGAATCCCCAAATCTTGCAAGCGATGCGGAAACAACGCCAAACCGTCTGCGCCGTCCCAGCTCGCGACGTTCGCCCGAGAGGGCGCCGGAACGGGCGCGCCCGGTTTCCCACCCATTTTATCCGCCGCGTGCACGAACGGCATCAACGTCCCGAAAAAGTACTTTTCTTTGCCCATATCAATCTTAATCCTATCCGTCTCAAACAACAGCGCCCCTGGCATATCCACCAACTCGACGTTTCTCTCCTTGAGGGCCTCCTTGACATGCGTGTCGCTCGCTCTCTGTTCCGGCTCGTATCGCCTCGTCGTAAACACTGCCCCAGCGTCCACCGCCTCAGCAGCACGAAGCAACGCAGCCGCGTCATGCTCCTCACCGTAGAACGCCAACCCGCCACCGCCGTATTTCGTTTGCAAATCCGCATCCAACGAAGCCACCGCGGCGTTCAACCACGTCCTCGACGCCTCTCCGCGCCGCTCGATACGCGAGTTCCAGCCAAACACGCACGCCACCTTACCACCGCGTCGATTCGCCCGCTCCACCGCCGCGTTGAACGCGCGATTATCCGAAAGTCTCAGCGCGTTCTCACGGAACCACACCACGGCGCCGCGTCGACCATCCTTTGTCGTTGGTGGGGGCGTCGACGTCGTCAGCACGTCGTCAGCGTGATGACGTTTCGCTTCATCCATCACGCGTGCGCCGACTCCGACGGCCTCGGTGGACTCATTGACGCATCGCGCGATCCATCGGCGCGCCGTCGACGGTCGTCGTCCGCGACCTAAGGAGACGCGGGTCCACGTCGCGCGCGTTGCGACGCGCATGCGTACAGCGTCTCTTTCTGGAACGTCACTTTATGGTGCGTCACTTTTTGGAGCGAGACTGCGATGACAACCTCAACGACGACGCGTTTGGCGCTCCGCGCGTTCGGTGCCGCGACGCGCGGGGAGATTCCACTCGCGTCGACGTCGTTCGCGACGCGAGGTGGTGTCGCGACGACGACGAAGACGGCGACGATTACTACGACGGTGACGAGGATGAGCGATTATCACACCTGTATCGTCGCACGACCGACGGCGGCGAGGACGCGTGAATCTTCGTACGCATCGTCATCGTGGACACCGTTTTCTTCGTTGTTTGACCGCGCGCGGGTGTCGTGGACGTCGATGAGCGCGGTGTTGACGCACCCGAAGCACGGCGTTGGACACGCGAGGACGTACAGCAAGAAGTCGAAAAAGAATAAGAAAGCCGCCGTCGTCGTGGATGCTGAAGAGGATGCGGACGACGAAGAGGCGAGCGAAGAGGACGAAGACGATGGTGCGGTCCAGTACGACCCGAAACTGTGGGAAGAGTGCGTGAATTTTTCATTTGATTTTCCTTCGTCGCGCTCGTCTTTTGTCGTGTTGTTTGCACACGTCGACTGACTTTCCCGAACGCATCACAGAAAGTTTAAGAGCGCGGTTCACGCGTTGGACGCGGATTTATCGCAACTCCGTACATCGCGCGCATCCCAGGGCATGATTGATCACATTCTCGTCGACGTGTACGGCGAATCGACGCCATTGGCGCATTTGGGCACCGTCACGACGCCCAACGCCACGACGCTTTCGTTGACGCTCTACGACGCTGGAACCAAAGCCGCGGTGGAGAAGGCAATCCTAAATTCCCCTCTTGGGCTCGTTCCGAAAGAATCATCAGATGGTTTGATCATCCCCGTTCCAGCAATGACCCAAGACACGCGCAAAGAGGTGTGTAAGATGGCCAACAAGCTCGGCGAGAGCGCTAAAATCGCGACGCGCAACATTAGGCACAAGGCGCTCAAACGCGTCAAATCCGCCGATATGCCCGAAGACGATCGCAAGCGCGCCGAGAAGCGGTTACAACAAATGACAGACGATGCGTCGGCGCAGATTTCCGCCAAGATTTCCGCCAAGGAAAAGGAAATCATGACCGTGTGAGTCGCGAAAATTTAACAGGCAAACAACTTCCGAAAAACAAGATGCTGATGAGGACGAACACGTCTTTTATCAAACATCGCTTCACACTCACGCGCACGGATCCCCGGACCGCGATTCGATGGCGACGCTCTCGTCTCGACAGACCTTTCGCCCGTGTCGCCGCGAACGACTGTGTCGTCGTCACTCGCTCTCGTCGAGCGTCGTCGCTCGTAGAAACGCGTTTGATGATTACGCACCGTTTCAAACGAACGGCACGACGACGAACGCGCGCGTCGCGTCGCGGATCGAGTCGCTCATCGGACGAGAACCGACGGCGATGCAGGTGACGGCGTTTAAGAGCGGACTCGCGCTCGGGGTGCCGATGGCAATGGTACTCATCGCGCGGGACGTGCGGAAACAGAATATTGAAGAGCGGCGAAGAGCCACGTCGTTGACGGGTAAGGAGCGAACAGCAAGCGCATTGGATGGCAGGAGAGGCGGGAGACTTCGACCGATGGTGGGGGGTGATGCAGGGATGTCTGATGACGTGCGGAGAGCAGAGGTGCGGAGGACGAGGAACGTGACGGATATACCGATTGCGAGTAATAAAACAGTGACACGGGAGATGAGCGGGGCGAAGCGAGCGGTGCCGTCGGCGAAGTCGAAATCGATTCCAAAGACGCCGGTTGCGAGTAAAGGTCCGCCGATGAGGGTGACGCTCGCGTCGCAGTGTGAGTTACCGGAAGGTGCGGTGTTGTGTGTCATCGGAGAGGATGCGGCTATCAAGAATCCGCTCGAATTGAAGCGAGTGGGTAAGGATCGATGGCAAGTCGTCGTTGAGTTGCGCGAAGGAGATCTCGAATACTCGTACGTCGCGAAGAAGGGAGGGAGGATGTTCAAGGAGAGAGGTGGTGTGCGCCAGAGGACTCTGCGTGCGTCGGATAATCCGCTTATAATCGAGGAGCGGTCGCCAAACTTTAAGTAGCTGGGAGAGACCCCGATCCGATTTGTAACAACTGCTCGCACGGTTTGAAAACAAACAACACTATCTCGAACGAACTACATGCGATTGTATAATTTGGGAAACCTTCCGCGTGATTTTGGCACGGGCGGTTTCCCTTTTCGTGACCTACGTGATTGCCACTGACTAGTGAGTATCTCATCCACGTTGAGACTGTTGATTTCATCCACGGATGGAACGACGTTTTTGTGTGAAAATATCGAACACCTCGCCTCGCTCGATTCGGCATCTGGAGCGACGACCACCGCGCCGAGCTCTCCGGGAACGCGAGCGAAGCACCCAACGTTCACTTCTTCCGAAAATCCTCGAGTGCGCAATCTCGGCGAGAGTATAGACGTGATGGCGTAACGCGAGTGTTCTTTTGCCCAACGCTCCAATCGTCGCGGCGGGCCAAAAGTTTTTCTAATGTCAAACATTGCCACGCCGGGGTCACCGGGATTTGACATCCACAGCGCGAAGTCTTCGAGATATACGCAGCTCGATTGCTCGCTCGGAGCGCGCTCCCGCTCGGGAAACGGAGACTCGTACGTCGCGATGATTTGATCTTGGGGCATTCCTCTTCGATCCCACATGACTGCGCCGATACCCTTTAGCACGGCCGTCACGAGAGGTCCGTTGACTGACAGCGCGCATATTTCTGCATTCACCCCTTGGTAATGCTCTGGCAAATGTAACGTGTCGACAAAGGTTGCCCTATTGAGATCGACGCCGACTATTTTCTCAAAAGTCGTCCCAGCCCAAATTCGTGAGGTCGCGCCCAAGTGCGTGCGGTTACGACCGTATGAATTTCCACCGAACATCGCCATGCACGACACACCGTGTCCGCCACCGCGATCGCCCACTAAATCCGCGAGATCGACGGACGTCACGCACTGCACCTCTTCCGTATCCCAAATCGCTAGCTCTGGATTTGAAGCAGACGCGGCCACGACGAGGGATGTGGCTGGCACTCCACACAGAGCGCTCACAGCTTTTTCATTCACTATGGCGTGCGCCTTTTTCTGAACATACTCGAGAGTATCGCTCTGCCATATCCGAAGTCGACCTCCGTCATCACCAGCCACGATGCTCGTTTGGTTGACAGCGAGCGCCGTCAATCCTCGCATCGCCGACGACTTCTTCTCCACAGTCAGCGATGCCAATCGACCGCCCGATTCGTTACCTTCGTTCCGGCGAATGTTCGCGCCGTGATACCATATCTTTACCTTTTCCCTATCGAACGACGTCACGGTGGTTTCGTCCGCAATGAGACCTCTGACGAAAGATGGCCCTACGCCAAAGTGGTGAGGTTGCGGATACGACACCTCGTCCAAATGCGCATTCTCCAGCCAACGCTCGCTCGATAAGTACGATACGAGCATTTCACGCTGTGATATCTCACTCGTACCGTCGTCGGTGGCGGCGCCAAACATGGTTTTGAATCTAAAATCCATCACGAATGACCGATGAGACAGCACCCATAGAGATTTACAAGTCGCCGCGAGCCGCACGCCGTCGCGTAAGGAAATCATTTGAAAGATTCTTTCCCACACTTCAGCGGGTACGGTATCCATGGCATCGCGCGGCGCGGCATCCTCCATATCATCCAGCGCGAGCCGCCGCATCGACGACTCGGCGCAGTCTCCGGTTTCTTCGTTAATCAATTTACGCCAAAGAATCTCACCATCGCGCGTCGTCACTTTTTCCGCCGCCGACAGTTTCACGGAATTTCCCCGTACCATTCGCACGAACTCGCGCGCATCCACCTCTTTACGCACGGTCGTTGCTATGTTGTCGTCGTCGAGACTCTCGACTTCGTATTCTACAGTCGCGTCTCCCGCGCGTTCCGTCGAACTCGCGCGCTCTAAAGTGAAACGCAACCGTTCACGTTCACCCGGATCCAACACTCCAGTCTTCCTCACCGCATCGCCGCTACACCCACGCGAGTCGTTCCTGCCACCATTCGAGCCCTCGCTCGCGCTCCTATCTGGCTCCACGCTCCCCTCGCGTCTCGCCCGTGACGCCTCTTTGCGCCTTCTGTGTTCGTTTCGCAACAACTTTGCGCGAGCGCGCGCTTGCTTTCCAGTGGAACCAGGGACGTACTTGAGCGACGGAGACGACGACGACGCGCCGGGATCCCCGGCTGATTGTGCGGTGTCGTCGTCTTGTTCATCGTCGCTCGAAGACGCGTGACTGCGCGACGAGTTACGGTGCCTATTGCGACCCATGACGTTGTTCGTTCTCTAGTCCCGGTCCGTCTGTCGTCCACTCGACCGACACACCGATGGACCGCGTGAACTTTATAAACGTCTCGGGCCCGACTCGAGTGCGTTGAACGCGCGGGAGGGACGCGCTCGAGCGCGTCGTTCGCGATCGTTCGTCGCCGAGTGAGGAGGTGTTGTTGTTAAACTCAAAAGCTTCACTTTTTCAACCGCGAGCAAGCACTCTATTACATTTTACTACATTTTGTTTTCAATCATCGTGGAGAAAGAAGAAGGATGAACGCACAGACGAACACAGTAAAGGAAGTGTTTCTATACTGTGTGTACGCTGGCGTCACTCGGCGCACGCGCGCTTGAGCTCATCCACTCGTTCCGCCAACGCGTTGAACGCATTCACCGCCGCTTTGCGTCTCTCTCGCACCTCAGCCGATCCGTGCGACTCAATCCCATCCAGCGCGAGCAACGTCCGCTCGAACGCATCACCGAGAAACATCAGCCGTTTTCTCGTCGCGTCGTCCGCCGATCCAAACTTTTCTAAAATCCGCAACTCTTCGTCGTATTTTGAAGCGGAGGACGCCGTCGATTCCACTTTTTCTAGCGCTCGCTCGAGCGGCGTCGACGGCGTCGACGCCCCGCCACTGCTCTTCGATGCGCTCCCACTCGGCGTGCGCCTCGCTGTTACCGACACGGGTGTCGTCTGAAAGTCTCCGCGTCCATCGTTCGCCCTCGTTTCTTCCGCGTACCGATTTCTATGCAGCGCTCGCACTCGCGCAATTTCCTCTTCGGCGTCGCGTCTCGCCCGTCTCGCCCTCTCTGGGTCGTGCATCAACGCCACCTTTCCCCCACGACTGGGAAACACCGACCCGATGATTTCTTTGTCGTCGTACACTTTCCCTTTGAAGTGCGTTCGGTACTCCTCTCGGGGAAGTCGGTGCGCTTCGCACGCCCGGGCGTGTAACTCAGCCATGGTTGTCAACGGTGTGAGATTTTGCAAGACGATCGGACGCCCGCCGCGGGCGTTTAATCCCACGTGCACGACGATATCCATCGCAGGCGGGCGAGCGATGTCGTTCGACGCGCGGTTCGTTCGTTCGTTCGTTCGTTCGTTCGTTCGTTCGATGCGCGCGGGCGTCTGACTGAGGTGAGGATTGGTTACTTTGACAGTTTTCGTTTCGAGCGAATGCGAAACGCGCTACAACAGTGGAATATAAAAAATTATGAGCGAGCTAATGCGTGCTAGTGTGCGTGATGATCTAAGAACGCGATGATTCAACTCAACGAAGAACGCCTGGGGTGAAACTAGGGGCGTCTGGACGAAGCCCCGTTGGTCGCTTCGGGACGGGTTTGGACGCCGTCTTTGGAACGGCGTCGTCGGCGTCCTCCTCTTCGGATAACGAAAACTCGTGGTCGTCTTGGGTTGAGTCCGGCGCGGCGTCGTCGGTGTCGCTGTCTGAGGAGTTTTTCGGATTTCCTCTGACGTCGCCCGCGTCGGCGTCGAGTTTGGTGCGGCCGAGCTTGTGCATGGCTTCCTCCATGAACGAGGACACGTATGTAAATCCCATAAACTTTTCTTGCTCGCCCGAAACGGGCGTCGCGGCGACGGAATCCACCGGGTCAACATCCGTCCAGCGCGCATCAAAGTTGGCCGTGCAGTCCCGTCCGTTGACGCTTGGTTTGAACGGCGGACTCACGGCTTTGGCTTCAATCTTTGCCCAGTCGACGCCTTTAAAGTACTTGTGTCCCTTGACGTTTGAGGTACCCATCAATCCGTGACCGATGCGCATCGTCGGATCCTTGGCGAGCAACCCCTTTATCAGTCCCACGGCGTCGGGGAGAAAGTAGTTGGGTACCTTGACTTTTTCGCTACATATAGCCTTTTGCACCGCCTGCTTATTCTTACCCTTGAAAGGAAGCGTCCCGGAGAGCATTTCAAACATCAAGACGCCGACGGACCACCAATCCGCCGTCTTGCCGTGCCCCTTGGCGTTTAAAATCTCTGGCGCCATGTAATCGATCGACCCAGCGAGAGAGTTGGCGCGCTTATCCTCGACAATCTTCTTCGCCAACCCGAAATCGGTAATCTTGACGTGTCCATCGCCGTCGAGGAGAATATTTTCCGGCTTCAAATCTCTGTGCATGATGCTCAACCCGTGCAAGTGCCCGATGGCGAGGACGATTTCCGAAATGTAAAACTTTGTCAATTCGCTCCCAAACGTCCCCATCTGATAGAGCTGAAAAAACAAATGCCCCCCGTTTATGAAATCCAATATCAAATACAGCTTGCTCGTCGTCTGAAACGAGTACCTCAGGCTTACGACGAACGGATGCGTCACCGCCGTCAAAATGTCTCGCTCCGCCTTGGTATATTCCGCCTGATCCTTTTCGATGATTCGATCCTTCTTCATCACCTTCATCGCGTAAATCCCTCCCGAATCTTTTTTCCGCACTTGAAACACTTTACCAAACGCCCCTTGCCCGACGAGTTTCAATATATCAAAGTCATCCGGGGTTAATTTCCTCGTCGGCTCCGCGACGCTCGTCTCCGTCGCTTCACCCGTCTTGATTTCAGAGTCGATGAGCAACCCAGAATCGATCCGTCGCAGCGTCGCGCTCAGCAGCGACACGCTCCCGGACCCACTCCGCTGCATCCCCGCTCCACCGCCCGGGGCTTCCGTCGTCGCCGTCGCCGTCGTCAAACCCGGCGTCGACGACCGCGACGAACCGCGCGACGACCCAGCGCCGCCGAATCCCACGACGACAGACTTTTTCTTCGCGCCCGGTGGCGACGCCCCGCCGCCGCCGCTCCCCGACCCCGACCCCGGACCCGGCGGCGTCAATCCACTCAGCGCCCACGCCCGCGCCGCCTCCGCCTCCGCTTCCGCCTCGCGTTCCATCGCCGCCGCCGTCGTCGGCGTCGTCACGTCCCGTCGCCGTCGCCGTCGCCGTCGGTCGCCGTCGTCGTTCGCGCCCCAACAGACAAGAGGCACTGAAAAAAGGCTCCCTCGTCCTCGCGCTCGCGCTCGAGGACGCCGACCGAGCGAGACGACTTTTCCCGATCGCGAACGCGGGCGAGGGCGCGTGTGCGGCCGCCCGCGGGTCGACGCGAACGCCCCCGAACGCGAGCGCGAACGCCCCCGAACGCGAGCGCGCGCGAGACGGACGGAACGGCCGCGTGGAACGGGGTGGATGAATGTGAGTACATAGAGTTATGTACTAGTATCATATTGTACATTGTGACGTATTTATTCATCTTTAATGGCGATATATGTGTATATTAAAGAGACCAAAAGACTCTGACGGACGCGAGTAAGACGATGGGCGCGCGCGGGGAGGCGTCACACCCCGTCACACCCCGTCTCGGCGCGATCGATCGATCGAACGAACGACGGAGCGAACGAGCGAGCGAACGAACGAGCGAGCGACGGAGCGACGGAGCGAGCGAACGAGCGAGCGAACGAGCGAGGCGAGACGAAGAAGATCGACCCATCGTCGCGCCAGCCACCATGCGCGGGGTTTGTGCGGCGACGCTGCCGACGAACCCGACGGTCGCGCGATGCGGTGGGCGAGGAAGAAACGCGGCGGTGATCGTCGGTGGACGACGCGTGACGCCGGCGTCCGTCGCGCGCGCGCGAGCGTCGGCGACCGAGGGAACGGCGGCGGTATCAGCGAACGAGGCGACGTGGGAGGATGGGTTCGTGGGGCGGTGCGTGACGACGACTGGGTCGTCGTCGTCGTCGTCGGGCGCGGAAATCATGGACGACGCGCGGAAGAGCGCGGAATTGGTCGCGTTGAAACGCGCGCGGGCACCGACGACGCGGGCGGAGGCGTACCGGTTCACGGATTTCGGTGGGTTGACGTCGGCGACGCTCGCGCGGGCGAAGGAAGAAGGGGCGGCGAGAGGCGTCGCGGAAAAGGTTCGATTGGATGGGTGCGCGGCGCGGGTGGTGATTGCCGACGGTGGCGTGGAAGTGACGGATGATCAAGGGGCGAAGAGTGCCGGGGTTGTCGTCGCTAAGTGCTCGGAGATTGGCACGTGCGAGGAAACCGGGGCGCAGAGCGCTGGGGCGCGGGGCAACGTGTTTTCGGGGCTCAACGCGGCGTGCGCGTCTGACGTCGTCATCGTGCGGGTTCCCGCCGGGGTGAAGCTCGTGGAGCCGATTCATATTGTTCACGCGTCTTCTGGTGGGAAGGATGGGGCGGTCGCGGTGTCGGCGCCGCGGGTGACGGTTGTTTTGGAGCGCGGAGCCGAGGCGAGCATCGTCGAGGATTTCCTCGGCGAAGCCGAGGCGGAGTACTGGCAAAACGGCGTGTGCGAGATTACGATCGGACAAGAGGCATCGCTCACGCACGCGATGATTCAAAACCATGGACGCGCGGCGACGCACACGAGAACGACGCTCGTGACCCAAGAGGAGGGGTCCAAATACGAAGTGGATGAAGTCTCTGTCGGGGGCAAGATGGCGCGTCACGACTTGAACGTTAAGCAACTCGGTCCGCGAACTGAGACGGTTCTCGCGTGCTTCAACCTCGCCGGCGCAAACCAAACCTTAGACCTTCACAGTACGCTTCAGCTCGATCACGAGGAGGGTAAGAGCGACCAGATTCACAAGTGCATCGTGAGCGCCGCTTCGGGTCGGGGCGTCTTCGACGGCAACGTACAAGTCAATCGACTGGCTCAGCGTACCGACGCACAACAGCTCTCTCGCAACCTTTTGTTGGTACCCAAGGCGACTGTGAACGTCAAGCCCAACTTGCAAATCATCGCTGACGACGTCAAGTGCACGCACGGGTGCACGGTGAGCGATTTGGAAGAGGAGGAGCTCTTTTACATTCGCTCGAGAGGCTTGAGCACCGAGCTCGCCCGTTCGCTCCTTGTGAGCGGATTTGGCGTCGAGGTTATCAGCCGACTCCCGGGCAAGGATCTTCGCGACCGCGTCAACTCCATCGTTCGCGCCTCGCTTGAGCGCGATCGCGTTCAGTTTGAGTGGACGGGGGATAACTAAAGTAACCTCCTCCAAGTATTTATTCAGCCATTGTCATGCCACGCAAAGAAGAAAAACCACGCACGGACGAATCACATTAAAACTTCACTCATCATCACAACAAAAAACAAACTACGAGCGCGCGTCGCGCACGAATCAGTAGAACATTTCCTTGGTCGTGTCGGCGTGGATGAGCTTACACAGCTCGCCGTACGAGTACTGATCGAAATCGTCGCCAAACTCAACGCGCGACGATTCCGTCACAGCGTCGGCAGAGTCCACGGTGGCTTCAAACTCAACAAACTTCGTCTTAAAGCTCCCATCGCCCGCCAAATTGACGGTAATCACGCGCTCATCCGCCATCTTAATCGTCGCCTTGCTCGCATCGACCGGGGAAACCTCGCCCACGACGAGCACCTTTTTCCCGATAAACTTTTCGAGCGCTTGGCCCGTGACTCTCGGCGCCGGCGCGGAGTCGTCCATATCTAACCTTTGCACGAAAACTCTTCACGTCAAAAACAAAAAGAAGAAGTAGACGCGAAGTGCGTAAACCTATATCGCGTCCACGCGTCCTAACCCGTCAGTCACTCGCGCTCTACCGCACCGCGTACGCGCGATCCAACCATCGACAGCCCGGTGCTCAGATTTCAAAAAAAAGACAAACAATCGCAACGCGTCCTCCCCGCCTCGATGTATCCTTGCATTCCCGCGACGTAAACCGTGTTTTCGAAATCAATCATCGTCGTCCTTCGTCGTCGTCCTTCGTCGTCGTCGTCGTCGTCGTCGTACCTCTCGGTGTGTGTACTACCGGCGTGCGTCGCGCGGGTCAAACTGACGCTCGAACTCTTTTCGTTCGTTTGAAATCTGTGCGTATAAATCACTCTGACAAAAGATCGGACGTTTGGGCCGCACTTAGATTTATTAGCTCTCATGTATTTTTTACGCCGTATGAAATTCCAGAGGCAAACGCGCTTGCACGCAGCGAACAACCCCACATTCGCACACGGACGGACGGACGCCATGAGCGGGGTCACGCCGCTTCCAAAGTACAAGCTCGTCTTTCTCGGGGTACGTCCGACGATCGCTCGCCTGCTCCCCCGGGGTTTCGCGTTCTCGCGTTCGTTCGTGGTGTCGCAACGCAACAACGGAACGTTTTCGCTCGGGAAAATCATCGTGACTGACGGTGTACGACGCGCCGCGCCGCTCGGCTTCTTTTTTACGACGATGCGCAGGACCAGAGCGTGGGAAAGACGTCAATCATCTCGAGGTTCATGTACGATAAGTTTGATAACTCGTACCAGGCGACGATTGGAATTGATTTTTTGTCAAAGACGATGTACCTGGAGGATCGCACCGTGCGGTTGCAGCTTTGGGACACGGCGGGGCAGGAGAGGTTTAGGTCGTTGATTCCGTCGTACATCAGGGATAGTTCGGTGGCGGTGATTGTGTACGATGTGAGTTCTAGGGCGAGTTTCGTGAACAGCACGAAGTGGATCTCCGAGGTGAAGGCGGAGCGAGGGGAGGACGTCATCATCGCGTTGGTCGGGAATAAGACGGATTTGGACGGACGAGAGGTAAGCGCCGAGGAAGGAGAAGCCAAGGCGAAGGAGGAGGGTGTCATGTTCATCGAGACGAGCGCAAAGGCTGGTTTTAACGTCAAAGTTTTGTTTCGTAAAATCGCTTCGGCACTTCCAGGCATGGAGACGCCAAACACGAAGAGTGGGGGGGAGGACATGGTGGAGGTGAAGCTCACCGGACAGGCGGCGGGCGCAAAGTCCACGTGCTGCTGATTCCGCGTCGTCGTCAGGCGCGGAACGCATCCCTCGCGAGAGTCGCTCGCGAGGCATAGATATTAGTAGAACATCATGGTTGTTTCTTCGTTTGTTTTGACTCGCGAATACGATGAACCCAGTTCGTTCGTTTTCGGATTCGTTTTACGATTTTTAATCTCGACACTAAACAACTACGTTAATGTTACACACCGCGCGCTCGTCCGGCGCCTAAAATCTAAAAAACGCAAGGAAGGAAGGACGGGCGGGCGGTTTCCTCTAGTAGCGCGCTCTTGCGCAGACAGCTTTCACTCGCTCAACCTTCATTCAACACCGGTTTCACCAACGGCGTCATCTGCGCCAGGTAAATCACCGCCCACATGAACCAACAACAAAACACGCTCGTCGCGTACATGACGTGTAAAAACCTACGGTGCGCGTCATCCAATGCGTCAGTCAGTCAGTCAGTCAGTCAGTCTCTTTGTAATCCAAAATCCGTTTCGTTTCAAGCGCGCGCGCGCGTCGCTGTCGCCGTCTTCCGCGTCGCGGTACGCACGATCGTCGAGCCACCGGTGCAGTACTCTGCACGCGGGCGTAAAACGCCGCCTCGAGCGCGACGAACCCGAGCGTCGTCAGTATAAATCCCATTTTCACTTCAGTGCGTCACCCGGTGTTCGCGTCGAGCTCTGCGGCACGTGTGCACTCTCTCGGACGCGTGTGTGCAACAATCAGTCAAACACTCCGTCACAACGCGTCGAACGAACGAGCGAACGAGCGAAAACGAACGAAGCGACGATGGGCGCGGAGGGTAAACGGCGACTGCTCACGCTGGATGACATCACGCCGAGACTGAGAGGTGCGACGGGGCGCGAGAACGCGAACGGAAACGAGAACAACGCGCGCACCAGGATGGAGTGGATTAGTTTTGTGAAGCTGCGGCGAGTCACGCGTGAATGACGACGAGAATGAGAACGATGACTGACGGAAAGACGATGACGACGAGAATGCGTGTAGGGAAATATATCTCCGTGCAGTGGCCGGAAACACGGGTGTGGTACGACGCAAAGGTGTTGAGCATTGACGCCAAGGCGAGGACGGCGAAGATTTGGTACCCAGACTCGTTGGAAGACGGAGCGGACGCGACGAACGACGCCGGGGAGACGGAGAACATCAATCTCGAGGAGGCGGTGCTGGATGATGAGGTATCGTGGCCGGTGTTTAGGGATGAGGAACACGCGGCGCAGATGATGGAGAGAAGGAATAGAAAGGAGATTGCGACGAGGCATAGTAAGCCCGCGGCCAAGCCGAAGGCGAGCTCAAAGGCTGAGCGGGAGAGGAAAGCGGCGCTCGAGGAGGAGGAAAAGATCAGGAATAAAGTTCGGTCGAGCGTGGAAGAGGCTATGGTGCTCGCGGCGAAAGAGACAGAGGAAGCGGGACACGGGACGGATAACGGCGCACCGACGGAGGTTGCCTCGGCTGTCGAGCAAGCGTTGTACGCGTTGTGCGGATTAAAGGCTGAGAAGGATTACAGAACGCGCGCGAGGTCTCTGATGTTCAACCTCAAAGATCCACATAATCCACAGCTTCGTGCACGCGTGCTCGCTTCGAACCTTTTGCCCGAAAAGGTTGTCGGCATGTCTCCCGCGGAGCTCGCGAATAAGGAACTGGTGGAATGGCGCAAGGCGCGCGAAAGAAACGCGGGCGAAGACGCGTTTCTCAAGGGTGCTGCGCTCGAAGATTTGGTCGTGAAGAAGGATGGAAAGAATGAAATTCATGTCGAGTTAAAGCACGATGAAGTCACGGTGCGTAGTCGCGAGCAAACGGCTAGTATCGAAGAGCAAGTTGCGCTTCCAAGCGAGACAGCCGTCACGAGCCAAAATGCCGCAACAGTTGTCACCACCGTGGATGAGATCAAGGCGGCGGCGGAAGAGTCTCCAGCGGACAACGAACCTCTATCGTTCGAGCAGTTTGCACAGGGAGAAAACAACGAAGAGGAAGAAGAGGAAGAAGAAGAAGAGGAGGAAGAAGAATACGAGCCAGAACCAGCGTACGAACCAGAGGATGCCGCCATTGCTGATGAAGAGGAATACGATCCGTGCGCGGCGATGGACGATGGGGAGGACACCGTCGAAGATATTTCTATTCCCGAAGGTGGCTGGGAAGGCAGAATAGAAATTCATGGCATGCCTACGCTCCATCTGCAAGCGGTACCAATTGGTGGTGAGGGTGCCGGCATCGGGGACTTGCTACCAGAAACCGTTCAAGTCAAGGGTAGAGTCGACTACAAGTCTGTCCAGTCTTTCGCCAAGCAAGTGCACCGCTCGTCGACGAGTAGGGCGGTGACCCTCGCACACATTTATCCCGCACCATCGGGTGGGGATAAAGCAGAAGGCGCTCTCGCCAAGCTCGTCAAGCATTACCGCGAGCGCGAGCGAGCTGGCGTGGCCAAGACTGAGGATGGAGCAGAGTTTTACTTCATCCCTCGCGGTTCGGCAGCGGATAAGATCATCATGACGGTTGAGCTCATTCCTGGACGCGTGCCTCCGTCCAACGGGATCATCGGCGTGCTCGTTCACCCTCGAGGCTTGGGATCAAACGTTAAGCAACTGGCGAAGAAAGCCAAGCAGGATGAACCGAACCACAACGACAACGCCGGTGGATACGAAGACGCACACGATGCACAATACGTGGACGTCCCACCACCACCACCATCGGCGCCGATGCAGCACGCACCGGTGACTCGTGAAGTCCCACCTCCACCGACGCACCGACGCGCAAATGTACCTCCCCCGCCCCCGCCGCTGCCGCCAGCCTTCCAATCCGGAGACTTGCAAGCCTTACTCAACAACGCGGGCGCCTTGTTTGGGGTCCAAAACGTGCCCACGCCTCCCGGTGGACGATGAAATTGAACTGATTGATAGCGTAGCGCTCAGCTTTGTAGGAAACGACAAACACAATACAACTCAACCTCATAGTTTTCCATGCTCGCGACGTCGCGCGTGACGTCGCGCGCGCTCCACCCAACGCATCAAGTCGTCGCGCGTCGAACGCGTCGATTGCATCCGCGCGCGTCGAGTGCGTCGAACGTCGACGATGACTCCTCGCGAGTCAACTACTTTGCCTATGGGTCGAACATAAATCCATCAACGTTTCAAGGCGTGAGAAACATGAAACCGACCGCGAGCGTGCCGTGCGTTCTGCGCGACTACGAGCTCGTGTTCAACGTCCCCGGCGTTCCGTACGTCGAACCGGCGTTCGCGTCCGTTCGCGCCGCTGAAGATGTGGTGACGCACGGGGTTGCACACACCATCAGTTCGGAAGAGTGGGAATACTTGGTCACCACTGAAGGTTCATACAACGTCGTGGACGTCACGTGTACGTCATACACCGGAGAGGAAATCAAGTGTAAAACTTTGACGCATCGCACGTTGCCTAACTTTGGCGAACAGCTTCCGAGTTTGCGATATTTGACTTTACTTCGCGACGGTGCGAGACATTACGGTTTGCGAGACGACTGGATAAACAAGCTCGATGAAATCGAAGCGTACGAACCAGTGGAGATTGACGTGATTGGACGGGCGGCGATCGCGATGTCGATCGGTCCGACGTTGGTGGGGGCGATTCCGACGGCCACGAGCGCGGCGGCGAAGCGATTACTCGAGGGAGATCCGCGAGGCGCCGTCATCGATTCGTTTGTATCGACGCAAGATGCCGTTTGGGCTGTACACAACTCCATCTTCGCCCCTTGGCTCGGATCTGGCGGTCAAAACCGTCGTAAATAAATTTGTCCATAGGTACCGGTATTCTTTTAGTTAGTTGTAAAGCATAGTCTCGCGCCGTAGTTAGTTGTAAAGCATAGCCTCGACTCGTTTGTGCCTTACAACTCGCCTCAAGCATATGGATAGTCAGACGCAAGCCGAGGTTCTCGGCTCCACGCTCTCCATCGCCGCCGTTCTTCTCATCGGATTATGCATCGTCGGGTGGAAGCGCGGATGGATCTACGTAGAGGGCGAAAGCGGATTCCAGCGACCGGGCGCGTTCGCCGCTGTCGCGGTTTAGAGAAAGTACGACTTTTTTAATCTTTCTGAACGTCTGCGCGCGAGAGCGCGTACGCCGCAATCGGGAGAAAACGTCAACGCATATGCGCAATGTATGGATAGTTTTTAGTCGAGTGTACGTAGTTTGTAATTGATGTTACATGTCTCTAGAAGACGTCGCGCGAAGACACGCGCGGCAACGTCGCGCGTGCCCACTGGAAAGGCGCCAGTTGGCGTGTTTGAGGACGAATGGGTCTTCGCTCAATCAATCCGAGTACTCATCCGCGTTCGCGTACGCGTTAGCTCTCGCGCGAGACTTTTGTTGTTGTTGACCCCGCTCTCTCGCGTGTTCGCCCTCTTTACGACGACGCTTTAAGAATTCAGCGGCGCGTTCGAGGACGTCGGCGCTCACTGATTTCTTCTTTGCCTTGCGTTCCTCGAGCGTACGTTCCCAACCTTCAGGTGTCGGCACCAATCGAGCAAAGGTCAAATACGACGTGTGCGACTGGAGACGTTGGCGAGGATGCGTCATGATGGTCTCGACGCCCCCAGGTTGTTCTGCAGCGTCCGTTTCATTCTTACCGTCGCGAGGCCGTTTGTGTTCTTTGCGCCATCCAACCTTCGCCGCCTTGGCCAACGGCTGCGAAAAATCCGTCTGCAACAATTTCGCCTGCACGTCGTACTCGCGCCCGAGCAATTCGACGGTTTTTATATTTATAAATCCATGCTTGTTCATCTCGGCGATCGTCTTGTGCACTTGTTCTATGCACGGGGAGAAGGAACACAGGACACCATCTGGCCGAAGAGTCTCTGAAACGCTCTTTACGCACTTGTACGGACCAGGAAGATCCAAAAACGCGGCGTCCGCGCACCCCCGCAACTCTTCTGGAAAGCCATCGCGCTCTATGTCCCTATGCGTCACCGTCACGCACTTATCGATTCCATTCGCCGCGAATTCCTCTTTAGCCATTGTCGCCCGCGTTTCGTTAAACTCGTACGTCCACACGTGTCCGTGCGGCGCCACGCACCTCGCCAGCGCGTGCGTCAGGCTTCCCGAACCCGTCCCGCTCTCCACGATGACGCTCCCTGGTTTCAACTCCATCTCAGCGCACACCAACGCAATGTCCGGGGCGTAGAGAATCTGCGTTCGATGTTCGAGAACCTTTGTCCAAAGCTCTGGCGTCGGGGCGCAGAGCCAAACGAACCCTCTTCCTTCCCTCGCTTGCACGCGCGCACCGAATCGACCGCCGATCCAATCGTCGTGGTAAAAGGTTCCAAACTTACTAGAGTACTTTCCACCGCTCGCGATACGCGCGTGCGTGGAGCTCGTGAACCCCTCGATGACGATGACGAGGTCGCCTTCGCGGATTCTGCGTTCACTCACCGGCGGCGGCTCGACGTTCGCGACACCGGTGGACGTCGTCGCCTCGTCCTCGTTCGGGTCGACGTGGAGCATGGCACCCATACGCGTAGACATTTTCGCGAAACCTTCGTCGTCGTCAACGTCGACGGTCGGCCGGTGCGTCGCGACGAGGAGTGTCGAGCGTGTTGGGCGGGCAGAGAAAAAGTGAACTATTCTCTCATCGACGCGAAGTTACAACATTTTATCCCATTTGGCGCGCGCCTTTTCGGGCGCTTGCTCTAGAATGAATTCTCTAAGTTCTAAGAATGAACGTGGGCCCATGTGTAGACGCCCACCGGTGCGGTAACTGAGCCAATCGCCATCGACGAGGGATTTGAGCGTCGATTCTTTATCCGCAGCGCTCATGCGTTGCACGGATTGTGTTTGCAATTCGCGCTGCGTCAATTGCGTTCCAGACGCCTCTGCCTGCGTTGCTTGGGTTTGAATGACGTTTAAAACGCCAATGAAGTCCACACCGTCGCGCGCGGTGTCATCGTCTCGAAGAATTTCATCCAAAGTGAGACGAAACAACGCGATTTCTTGCGGCGACAAGCGCGTCGCCAATTTCGCCACATCTGTTCTCGCCTTGTTCACCACCGCCATGTACATCTCGTCATCCTCTTCGTACTTGCCGATGCGAATCTCGAGGTCTACGAACGCCAACTCGCGGGTGATATCGCCCCAAAACGCCGTGAAATCATTCGCGGTGTCGTCCTCCATGATTTCTCTATGTGCGGTTGAACAACAGCGTTCGTGTTCGCGCGTCAGTCTCGCCTCATTTCCACAAACAAATCGAACGCGCGCGACGCATAGCTAAAAAAAGCAAACACATCCGCGCCGACGACACGATGATGATACTTTCACCACCGATGATTCTGCGAGCGCACCTGTACATCTTCTCGGCTTTCGTCACCTCGATCACGCCTCGAGCGAGCAACGCCTGAAGAAAACACTGTTGTTCCTTCGACAAAACCGGTGCCGCCGGCGGCACGCTCGGCGCGTCGAGCGCGTCGCCCGATGCGGGTTTCTTCTTTGTTTTCGTCGGCGCCATGTCGCGAGAGTTCGGGGGACGCTGGTCCGACGCGCGCGCGTGTGACGAGACGAGAAGCGTTTTGATTTTTCAAATCTGATTTTGAGAAGAGTTGACTGACAGACGGATGGAACGTCGGCAAACGCACTCCTGGTTTACGTCGCGCGGTGGTGAAAAGTGCGGTGGAGAAAGAAGCGTGAGAGTGTACAATTGAATCTTCGAGTTTTACATACAGCTTTGCTCTTCTATGGTGGTATAGTGCTTGAGAAACAATGTGGCCATCCAGTGTTGGTTACCCTGCTGATGAAGGCGGCGCACTCGGAGGCAAGGCGCCGAGTATGTCAAGGAGGTGAATCGCGGATTCACCGCCGAAGTACGCGCCTCCGCTGATGATGGCTGTGAAAAATGCAAGTTTGAAGGACATGCGCGTGTACTTCCAGTAGTCTTCCTGAGAGTACTTTTGTCCAAAGAGGTACGTGACGGCGATTTCCGTGCCGAGTAGGATGCCCGGCCAGATGACTCCGTAATTGTGCATCGCCCAGGCGAATGTTGCGGCGTATGGGAAACGGCGACGGTGCGTGACGTAGTTCAAATCACCGAGTGCGCATAGTTTCGCGTCTGTGCCGAGTAGCTTTTCAAAGTTTGCCGGGTTTCCGACGAGTGGATTTTTCGCGTCTTGTTCGCTTCTCAGCAGAGACACGAATTGTCTGTTCAAGTTCCCGAGCGATGCGACGTTGAGCACGCGTTCAAAGTTTCGATAGTCCACGTGCACCGGTCTCAATTTCCGTCGGTTCAACGCTGCGAACTTCTTGTTCAGTTCTAGCATCGAGTACGTTTCAGGACCGACGGCGTCATACATGCGAAGCGTAAACTGTCTCTGGTTCTGGCTGATTAATCTCGACCACGATTCACGGCTCCAAATCGCATCCGCTTCTTGTCCGCGCAGGTTTTGGATCGGTAAATCCCCGACCTCGCTCAGACCCAAGAACGCGAGCCTGTTAGCGGCGTCCATCACCTCGAGCGGCTGCAGAGGCGCCGAGCCGTCGCCCATAATGGGCGTCAACGGCAAGAGCGTCAAGTCAATCATATTCAACAAATCCCCGCGTTGTCCGACGATTCCCTGGTCTTTGTCGTACAACAATCCGAGCGCACACACCGTCACGGGAAGCTGCTGAAGCCTCGCCAAGGAGAAATCCGCCATAGCCTTCCATCGACTGTACGGCACCTGCCCCGCCCGCTCCGCCTTGGTTGCCTGCGTGCTGCTCTGTATAAAGTGCCCAAATCCCAACTTTTCGCACGCCCTCGCCGCGGCGACCGGCGCGAGATAGTTGACGCACATCATCGCGTTCTCTTTTCCCGACACCGGTCCGGCCAAACCGGCGAGATTCATAAACACAGAGTTACACCCCGCCATTCCAAGCGACCCGAGTTGGTCCTGCCACGAATCCACGTCGTGTTGATAGTAATAGTCCACACGCGACGCCCGCACCCCTTTCAACCTCTCAGCTCCGTACTGCCTCGTCAACCTCGACATCAAATTCCCAGGCGACGCCGATAACAGCAACGCCTCCCCTGGATCGACCCCATTCGCCCGTCTGTAATCGTGCACGTCGAGAATCGCGTCGAGCACGCGCGCTCCGAGGAATCCACCCGGTCCGCTCAGCGCGATGGATTTCGGTCGAGCGTTTAACAATTTCTCCCCCGCCGAGGCGATGAGTTGGCTCGACATGACTTTATTCATGAGTTGTATCTTTGTGCGGTGCGTCGCCATGACTCAATCCGTCGACGCGCGCGTGTGTGCGTGTGTGTGCGTGTGCGTTTCTCTCTCTCTCACTCTGACGTGGATTATCGACACAATTCGCACGAAATTCCCGCGTGCGAAATCAACCACCCGCCCCGCGCGTCGATCGATCTGATTCAACGCGTCCGGCCGGTCGATGGAACTTTTCTCAGTCAGGTTCAGGTTCTCGCGTCGACGCCGCGAGTGCGTCGCGCGACGCGCGCACTGGCGTCAGTCAACGCGTGTCGGTTGGTCGGGCACTTTTTGGAGGCAGTACGTGGGCGTGGGTGTGATTTTTTCTGAGTTATGAATCGTCATGTATGATAAAGTCGACTATTACCGGTACTTACGCTCTTCATTATTTCCTTCAGTCGCGACCGCGAAGGACAAAACTAGTACGGTCTCCCGAATCTGGGCTTATCGCCGCCGCCGCCGCGACCACCGCCGCCGCGACCACCGCCGCCGAAACGATCACCGCCTCTGTCCGGCCCGCCGCGACCGCCGCCGCGACCACCGCCGGAACGACCGCCGGAACGACCGCCGTCGCGACCGCCGCGACCGCGACCGCCGCGACCACCGGAACGACCGCCGCGTCCGCGACCGCCGCGACCGCCGGAACGACCGCCGCCGCCGAAACGACCATCGTTCCACTTGCTAGCTCCCTTCATCGCGAGCGCCGAGTTTGAGAACGTCGACGGGTCGTACCCCGGAAAGAGCTTGGCCACGCACTTGCGGTACGAAAAATCCTCCATCGTCGAGTCCGTTCGAACCACCATCAACGTCCGCACACGATACGATGGATGCATGCGCACTTGGAAGCACTTCACTCCGCACCCGAGTTTCACATCCGGGGTGTCGTGTCCCTGTCGAATGCACGCTTCGACGACGGCAGCTTCGTACTCGTTCAAGTTTTGGTTCAACGTGTTCTCCGCGCGCAAGTGCGAAAACCAAAGCATCATTTCGTCGCCCGAGTTAAACGTCACCGGTCCGAGTTTTACCGGGTCGCTCGCCGCTTCACCTTCTCCAGCGACGGCTTCCGCCCCATCGCCTTCCGTCGTCGTCGTCGCGTCGTCGTCGCGCGTGCGTTTCGATTCGTCATCCGCCGCCCCTTGCCCGGGATCCGTCGTCGGGTTCGCCGGTTCTTCCGTCACCGGTTCGGCATCCACCGCCGGTTCGGCGATCGCCGTCTCTTCCTGTGACATCCGATCCGTCCGTCTCCGCGCTCGTCGCGCGAGTGGACGCGTCGCGTTGTGCCGACGGACGGACGGGTGGACGGACAGATGGATGGAAGGGTCTAGTTTTTTGCCCCAACATCCTCGCTTTCGAGGGTGTGTTCGAGCTGCTGCATTTGGGCACCAGTGTGAAACTGCGAAAGAATGGACTACGTACGTACATGCGATTACACGCGATCAAGCGCGGTCGCCAGGGGGTGAAGAAGGGCCCCGGTCGCGATGTTCGGTGGCGTAGGACATGGCGCGACCGGATTGACCGCGAGCGGCGGGTAAAGGGGCGTCCGCGAGCGCGCCGGTTTCTTCGTCGCGCTTTGGACCGGGCTCGAGACCGACGTACGAACGGCGCGTGATGAGGTATTCGGCGCCAGAGGTGACGGAGACGGCACCGGTGCGGCCGGTTTGGCGTAGGGATAGGGCGCCAGAGGCGCGCTCGGCGAGCTCGGTTCCGGTGAGGGCGTCGGTGGTTTCGGCGTCGCGGGTGTGCGTTCCTCGCGCGGAGGAGCGATAGGCGCCGGATATGAGACTGAATTCTGGTTCGGCGTCGGCGTCGGCGTCGGCGTCTGAGGGCGTCTCCGACGCGGGTACGGAGGCAAAATCGAGTTTGACTTCACCCATCCACGTTTTACCCGTGGAAAACGCGATGGAGGCTTCGTATGGGGTAATGACGGGTTGCAAGTAGTCGCGCCCGTCAATCAACGCCGTGAGTTCGCAGCTGACCATGACGAAGACTTCAATCTCTGGAAAGTTGGCCAACTTTTGAGGATTAGGCTTGCCGGCGACGATGGTGTAACTCTTCCGCCCGCTGTCTGCGATGAGTTTTCTGAGATTGGATATCATCTCTTGATAGCCCGCGACGCCCAACGTACCGGCGACGATGCCGACGACTTGCGCCTCCTTCGCCTTGGCGATGAGAAATCTCCGTCGTTTAAGCGCGCGAGCCGTTTCATTCGCCCCGTCGGCCTCGGTGCTCACGCTACCACCGACGTCTGGATTGTACTGAGCGACGCCACCGAAGCGTTCGCACACGTCGCTGAGCACCAACATGGCGTGCGTCATCGCCGGTCCCTCCTTGCCAAGCCATACGTAAGCGCACTCCTCGCGAGACGCCCCGCTCGTCGTCGCGAACGCAGAAGCCCCGACGCGCTCATGCCCCTCAGAAGACGCAACGGATCGCACGCCACCACTCCTCACCGGCTCCACCTCCACGTTCACCGCCTCCGCGACAACCAACTCCAAATCCTTGCCCGCCGCGCCGCTCGACGGCGCCAAACGCGTTCGCAACGCCGCCGACGCCCAAAAGTATTCCTGATCCGCAATCACCACCACCGCCTTGGGACGCGCACTCTTCCCGACAACCAGCGACTCTGCATGCGCGCGAATCGAACTCGCCGCGTCGTCGACGTTCATCGGTGATTGGTCAAACACGAAACGCGCCGGCGTTCGGCTCGTCGGCGAACAACACGCTCTCCCGTAGTGTACTATGGCGTCTGCATCTCTGTGCGCCGCGCCCACCTCATCGACGCAGCACGCGCCAAACGTGGTGTCCGCGAGGACGAAAACCTCTCGTCCGGACGTTTCGGCGGTGGGCACGGTCTCCTCGGCGTCGTCGGCGGCGGCGAGCGAGCGGGTGAGCGCGCGGGCGAGCGTGGCGGCGTCGCCCAACTTTTCGTCTGGGAGTTGCAGAGCGACCCGACGGTAGCCTCCGCGACGAATCCAAGAGGTTGTTTCCGCGACGTCGTACGCGGCGTTAAAGTTATCGACGTCGTTCGTCGTCGTCGCCATCGTTTCGGTGAACGAACGACGACGGCGAGCGTCGGCGTGTCTGGTCTGTTTGTTCGCGCAAGCGTTTATTGATACAAAAATTACTGTACAAGACTAGTTTGTTTCTGTTTCCGTGTCATCAATCAGATGGTCCGCGTCGTCTTGGTTCTCTGGCGGTGCGTCCATCGTCGCGTTTTTCGGAGTGTCTAACGTCGTCGGGAGGTACCCGGCTAGGGAGCGAAGGGCGAAAGTCGCGAGCGATATCACGACAAACGGTACGAATTGGTGGAGCGGCATTCGCTGCAGACGCATGGACGCGGCAAAAATCCAACCGCATATTACCGGGGCGACGATTCGCGAGAAGGCACTCACGGTACCGGAGATACCGTTCACTCTCGCCTTGACGACGTCGTCGCACGAGTTGTTGACGACTATTGTGATTGAGACAAAGCCGATTCCCAGCGCGCAGATTTTCAGACACTGCGAGACGAGCGCCACGGCCCATATGGCGCCGTCCGTCGACGCCAGCGACGCGAACGGAGCTAAAAGTGATATGAATGCGAAGAACGTAACGCCAAATCTGAACGCATTCACGGCACCGAGCGCGTCGCAAAGTCTCTTGTACAGCGTGAGCTGAAAAATGAGAAGCGAGACGCCGCCGGCAATCAACAGCAGGCCGATGTTCCCAGAGCTAAATCCGCATCCCCCTAATTCTTTCGATGTCTTCAAGTATACGGGTAAAGTCTCATCGTAGCCTATGGCAATCGCCGCCAACGCCGCATAGCACGCCACCGCTGTTTTTGTCTCTGGTCTAAACAGGACTTCCTTTGGTGACTCGTCGAGAGCGTCCGCCGGTGTTTCGCTCGACTCCTCCAATCCCCAAGACTCCACATCTTGCAGCTCCATCGCCCTGAGTTCTCCAGCAGATGCCATCTTGACATTTTTCACTAAACCGCGCCCCTCTTCTCTGCTCATTGCTGCGAGCTTCACCTCGCGTCTCCTCACGAACGACGCCGTCTCGGGCAAGAAGAAAAAGCCCAAAGTTGCGCCAGTAAACGTGAGTGCCGCCGCGACAAACATTGGCAACAAATACGGATACGTATCGAAAACCGTACCTTTAAACGCGTCCCATCTCTCCGCTGGTTTCAAGAGAAAGCCGCCTGCTCCAGGCGCGGCGACTGACGCCAAGCCGTACCCCAGAGCCAACACGCCGAACGCGTTCGCCGCGCTCGCCTTGGTCGTACACTCACCAAGATACGTCTTACAAATTGCGGCATTCCCGTTGACACATCCCGACACAAACCTACCGAATATCGCCTGCCCCAGGCTCGAGCTGGTCCCGAAGACGAAGACCGAAAGCGTCGAGAGAGCGCTTCCGAGCAACAGCGCCGGACGCCGGCCCACCGCGTCGGCGTATTTCCCCCACCCGTACGCCGTGCAGAGCGCGCCGAAAGGTGATGCTGCGCCGCATACACCCACCCAAAACCCAACGTCGCGCTCTGCGACGCCGCAATCTCTCACTAAAAACGGAAGCATGGGCCACACGATGTTCAAGTGAAAGGCATCCGTCACATTCAACAGAACCATCAAGCATAAAAATGCCGGTGAGAGATGGTCTCGCGGGACGAGCGGGACGAGCGTCATGTCTTCGTCCCTCTATCGCGCGCGACTGCGCCGCGGCGCTCTCTCGCGTCGGTGACTGAAGTCAACGGAGTGGGTGCGTGGGTCGGTGGCTGAAGACGTCACCAGGTGACGTTTCAAGCACAGTTCTGACATCGTCGGCTTTCAATTTCACCCTCGTAGTCGTCGATCGAGCTTTCGTTAAATCTATCGTCTCGTAATCTTACATTTCATTCAATCTACTGCGTTATCGCTTCGCCTTCGTCCGCATCGTCGCCGTAATCGTTCGCGTACTCACAACATCGAAAACCAGAGACTCTCTCGCCAACGAGCGTCGTCCACCCCTCGTCTCTGAATCACCTCGAGCACCTTCTTCGGTGGGTCCAGTCCCAACCCCGCCGCTCGATCGTACCGCTCTAATCGCGTCATCCCGCAACACGGTCCGTATTTACTCGTCAAATCGAACGTCTTGAGCGCGCGTTCGTCCTCATCCTCCTTGGCCGCGGATTCTTCATCCGAGAGCTCGATCGGGACGGCGTCCGCGCGTTGTTTGTCCAGCCCCGCGTCTACGGTCGAACGACAGCACCCAGCGCAAAAAGTAAGAATGTCAATCGTCAGTCATTCGATCCACGCGAAAACCCCGCGTCGTCGTCGTCGTCGTCGTCGTCGGTTCCGTCGTCGTAACGAAAGAAATTCACCGCAAGCGAAATTCGACAAATTGTCGGCACCACCCAATCGCGCGCGCACCTTTCCCGCGCTGCCCCCGCGCGAACGCCCCCGTCGTCCCGGGTCTCTTCGTCCCGAACCCCGCGAACGACCCGATCGGCTTCGTCGTCGTCAGTCTCTTCGCCCGTCCCATCGTCGTTCGAACGCCGTGCGACGCGCGCGCACGAGTGAGGCGACGCCCGAATCCAAATCCAAATCCAAATCCAAAACGCAAACCTTCCGAGAAGACGCGCGTCGCACGCGTCGAGTCGTTAAAACGCGTCGCGACGGAAAGATATGCCACCGTCGACGACGCTTCGGCGGGTGACGGTGGTCCCGGCGGAGACGACGACGGGGGAGGACGAGGGCGGCGCGTCGGGGCTCGCGCGAACGACGTCGGCGGGGGCGCGGACGCGGGCGCGGGAACACGTCGTCCCGAAACCGCCAGTGGTTGGGAGCAATGTGCTGGGAATGCAAATGGAAGCGGCGGCGGTGACGACGACGACGACGACGACGACGACGACGACGGCGCCGGCGGACGGGACCGATGAAGAGGAGGATGAAGACGGTGAGGATGAGGAGCTGTCGGCGTTGGCGCGAGTGAGCGCGGTGTTGATGAAGAAGTGGTACCTGACGTGCGGGGTGGCGTTGGCCGGGACGAGCGCGTGGTTGCGGGCGACGGAGACGGGAGGAGACGACGCGTGGAAGTATACCGGGTTGTGCGCTGGGGCGTTGTGTGGGCGAGCGATCGCGCGTGGGACGGTGGTGTGCATAGTGTTCGTTTTGGAAAACGTGTTGCCGTTGGATCAGGTGGCGTATTATTTCGACGTGTTGTCGCCCGCGTTGGCTCAGTTATTGTGGTTCGTCGGCGTCGCGGTGATGTGGTCGCAGTTCTTTAGCCCTGAAAAGGTTGGTCGCAGTACGCACGCGACGGTGGTGAAGGTTTTGATTGTGTTTGCGTTGTTTTTGGTTGCTAGGTGTTTGGCCCTGCTCACGGTGAAGGTGTTGACGGCGAGACTGCACGCCGGGACGTTTTGGGATCAGTTGAAGACGACGGTGAAGCACGAGGTGATGTTTAGAAATTTGACTGGTGCGCCGATTCGGCCGCGTCCGACGCACGGGTCGAGGCGAAGCGCGATGAAACGTTCGTCTTCTTTCAGTCGTTTGAAGTCTCACCATGAATTGATGAAGAGATCGGTGAAGCCTCGAGACGATGGTTCGCACGAACGCGCGAGCTCGTATTCAGAATCTGGATTGCAGTCGGATTCCGGTCCAGCGCGCGCCGATGATGGCGCGGCGCACGATCCGAATCATACGCCGCAGAATGAAAACGATAGTAGCTTGTCCGAGGAAAAGGAAAAGGAAAACGAGTGGGAGGAGGAGTCGAATGCGAACAACATTCGATTGGCGACTGAGCAAGCGGAAGCGTTGATTCAGAACGTTTCCAAGCCGACGCATAGCGTCGATTCCAAATCCTACAGCTCGTACTTTCCCACGCTTTCAGTCTTCAAGGGACACAAAGCGGCCGCAAACATGTCTCGTTTTGGCCACACTGAAAGGATTCTCGATCGTGCGAAAATGACACTCGGTACTGAAGTTTTCGATCCAGAGACAAACGCAGAGATGCGCAAAACTGCGCGTCTCATTTTCACGCACATTCGTCGTCCCGGAGAAAAGTTCATCACGAAAGAAGCCATAAAAGACTTTTTGCCTCCGTCAGAGCTGAATGCCGCGCTCGATTTATTGTCGGGAGTTGACAACTTTGAGTTTGCCGCCATTGGATTTCAAGACCTTTGTCGCGGCATTCGCAAGATGTTTGACGAGAGGTATCTACTGGCTAAGACGCTTCAATCTATGCAAGGATTAGCTGAGACACTTGGACGAAGCTTACAATTGCTATTTTTTATAGTTGTCGTCATCATTGGATTGTTCATGTTTGAAGTTGACGTGGGGTCACTTTGGCTGTTGTTTTCATCATCCGTTTTGGCGTTGACGTTCATCTTTGGCTCGAGCGCAAGCAGAGCATTTGAAGCGGCAGTGATGATATTTGCAGTGCATCCCTTCAATATTGGCGATTGGATCGCGATTAATGGTGTAAACTACAAGGTTATGGAGCTCGGTATTCATGCGACGACGCTGCAAGATTTAGTAAACGAGGTAATGTATGTGCCGACGTCTTGGATCGCTGCGCAGCCCATCGTCAATCTCACTCGCTCGGGCGAGTTATGGATGAAGGTTGGAGTGCTCCTCGACATGGGTATAACACCAGCACAATGCGACCAGTTGAAATCAGTTGTGTCTTCATTCATGTCCTCGGATAAGCGCAACTTTGGAAGCCATTGCGTCGTCGCGCTGAGAAGCGTACAAGAGAGATTAAAAGTCGAGCTCGACGTCATTTACACTCTCGCCTTTAACGGGTCGCAGAGACTCATGATGATTGAGGCGCACAGCAGAATGGTTCACTTGGTCTCGAGTACCCTTCTCAACATGGGCGTCGCCTTCACGGGCACGGATGGCATGATATTCGCCCACAATCCGATGTCGCTCGACGAAGCATTGGATGCCTCGAACAGAAGCCCCGCTGTCGGCGTACCCGTTCCAACGCAGCCGCCTCCATCCACCGCATCCACTGTCACGCAGAATTTATCCAACAACCAACCATCCGGAAGACTCACCCCGACGACTTCCGTTTGGAGAAGCCAAGCCATGAACGAGAGATACGCCATGCAATCCAACCTGCGACATCTCTCCGGCATGCTCAAGATGGATTAGGATTAATAAAATAATATTTTCTCGTAATTTCCTCTCTCTTTTGCATCCCTCGACTCGCGCTCTCACGTCTGAAACGCGCGACGCGTTGACCGTTTGCACGCGGAAAAATGTTTTTTTTCTGGTGGGAATAATCAGGGATCCGAACGTCATACCCCGACGACGCGTCGCGACGCCGGTCACGCACCTTGAGGGTCACACACGCGTTCGGCCTCGATGCAAACCGTAACCATGAACACTGTCGTCGCAACCCGTACCGCGACGACCAAGAAGACGACGACGGCGACGCGACGCGCGCGATCGATCGCAACGCATGCGATGCCGCCGATGGATAAGGCGGTCGCAACCGCCGGCGCGTCTGTCGCGCTCGCGGCGCAGTGCACGTCCGCGAACGCGAGTGAGATCGCGCAAGTTGCCGATGGTGCAGGATTCGCGGTCGGAGGTGCGGTCGTCCTCGCCGGGGCGGGCGCGGCGCTCGTGTTGACGGACCCAAGTAAGCGACGGGAGAGCATGATGTCGGAAACGGGTGGCGACGAAGCCGCTTCAGTGAAGAATTACTTTGACACGACTGGGTTTGAGAGGTGGAATAAGATTTACGGTGAGACGGATGATGTGAACAAGGTGCAGCTCGATATTCGCACCGGACATCAAGAGACTGTGGATAAGGTTTTGGACTGGGTGAAGGGTGATGATTTGACTGGCGTGACGGTGTGCGACGCGGGTTGCGGTACCGGATCTTTGGCCATTCCGTTGGCGCTCAAGGGGGCGAACGTGGCTGCGAGCGACATCTCTTCTTCCATGGTGGGCGAAGCGGAGCGTCGTTACAACGAACTCGTCGCGGGTGGCGCCAAGGCGCCGGAACAAGCGCCCAAGTTTGAGGCCATGGGTCTCGAGGAGTGCACCGGCCAATACGACATGGTCACCTGCATCGACGTCATGATTCACTACCCGAAGGATCGCGTCGACGGCATGATCAACCACTTGGCCAGCTTGAGCTCTAAGAAGCTCATCATTTCCTTCGCTCCAAAGACGCTCGCCTACCTCATTCTCAAGCGCGTCGGCGAGTTGTTCCCGGGTCCGTCCAAGGCGACTCGCGCCTACCTCCACGACGAAGCCGACGTCGAAATCGCTCTCAAGGCGGCTGGTTTCAAGGTGAAGCGTCGCGAGATGACTGCCACTTCCTTTTATTTCTCTCGTCTCCTCGAGTGCGAGCGCGTTTAAATTTCACATTATTATTTTTCAACAATGATCGACGACATTTAAACAACGCTGACAATTCGCATCCGCGTTAGTTCCAACCTACCGGTACCGGTACCGGCGTCAACAGCAAAACTGCAACTGGATGCGTGAAAATCCAATCGTCGTCTGCACTGATCGCCTCGTCACCATGCGTCCCGACGGACGGAAACGAAAACGCAGAGCGACGACGACACGTCGCGCGGCAATCGCGGTGGCATCAGTGCTCGTCGCGTGCGCGTCCGCCTCCGTCGCGCTCGCCGTGACGACCAAGCCGTCGCACGTCGGGAGACACACGCACACACCCGAAGCCGAGTCGGCGCGAGGCTCGAGCGGGGCGGCGCTGCGCGCGTGGGAAGACCGACGATCGGCGCTGCGGGCGCTGCGACACCCGGAGAATGATTTAGACGCGCGCGGGGCGTGCGCGGAGACGATACGACGGGCGTGTCGACACGTCGGGGAGGCGAGGGAGTTGGTTTCGGAAGCGTATCGGTCCATGCGGTACGAAGAGTCAATCGAGGAACGGTTGAGGAAACGCAGAGAGAGCGTCAAGGGAGGTGCGAGGAGGGCGTTGTTGTACGCACCGTCGAGGAGACACAGTGGGCACGAGGTTAATAGCGGCGGGACGGCACCGACGACGACGACGCCAGAGAGTGAGAAGGACGTTGAAAAGAAGCGCGCCGAAGAGCAAAAGCGAAGAAACGACGAGGCCAAGTTTCAAGTTTTGAAATCGTACCCCAAAGGGTACTTGAAGAAGGATCCGGTCAAGTTGGAGGAGGATATCGCAGCTGTGGAGCGACAAATCAAAGCTGAGCCAGAGAATGAGCTTTATAAGCGCCGGTTGGAAAAATTGAAAAAGGACAAGGCGTCGATGATTTCTCAATCGTCGACTTTAGGATTTGGTTCGGCGGAGATAAATCACGAGGATGATCACTGGTTCATGGATGGAAAAGGCGTGGCGAAGAGTTATAGGGCGAACAGGGCGTCTAGTCGCCGTAAGCGAGAGGTGACCCCGCGACAGCAGTACGAATACATCAAGCAACGCGTTCCAGAAATCTCTAAAAGCTACTATGATTGCATCGGAAATATTTTGGCGCGGGAAAGCCGAATGTCATTCGATGACTTCATGGAATTCGGTGGATTCTCTACGCACCATCGCGATAGCATTGTGTCCAAGGATTGCGTCGCCGAGTTTAAGTCGTCCAAGTTACGCGTCATGCAGCTTTGGGACTACGAGGAGGAGGTTGCAGAAGCTTGCCAAGTCGATATTCCTAACGTTTGTCCAAAGATTGAATCGGGTTATGGCTTGATTACGAAATGCGTGATGGATGCGCGCAAAGAGGAAAAGTCCATCTCGGGCCCTGGCTCGATGTCTAAGACGTGCGTGGACATGGTGGACGGCATGGAGGCTTTTGAGCCAGTCGCGTCACGCGAACCGATCGAGACTCAAGAAAACGCGCCATCTGACAAAGTCATAGAGCGCAAGACGGGTGACGCAGCGGAGAAGAATGATTTTGGTGCGGAGCACGAGCCCGAGACGCGTATCGCCGACGTCAAGGTTGAGGCGCAGGCTGTTCAGGAGCAGGAGAAACCGACGCACACTGAGCATCTTTCGAGTAAGCGCGAAGAAGTAGCCAGGGCGGAGCTCAACGAGCAAGCGTCTTTGCACTCGACGAGTCAGAGGCGAAACATGTTCGTATTCATCTGCTCTGTAGCGTTATTTTACAGCTCGACGCGACCCGGCGCGCGGAAGAGGATTATTTCTCTCGCTCGGAAAATAAGACGGCACCATATCGCCAAGGGCGAGCACGCCGTATAACTTTTGTAAGGCACGACTGTAATAGCATTTGTAAGGCACGCAAAGGACGCGTATTGGCAATATACAGTCATTAGTTTTAAATTACGCGAGATGCCTCTAGGCAGTCTTTCGGATAACGAATATGTTCGGGTGCATCCCGAGGCAGCCAGTAATCTGCGCAGCGAGCGCGGAACCTCTGTGGAGAAGCATGAAAAGCGCCGCCCCGATAAGAATACCACTCGTAAAGGCATCTCCTGCCGGAACGAACGTGGTGAGTGCCATGACTAAAAGGGCGAGCCAGTTGATCACCGGAAAGTCTGGGTCAGACACACGAAGCGTCATTATGCGCGCCTCGGATTCTCCAAAGAGCAGAGCGCTCGTGGCGTGCGCATACGCAAAGTTTTTCGCCTTGTAAATGCAAAAGCCGTGGAAAGCTTCGCACAACGCGCACTGAATCGCAATCCGAATCGGGTTTCGGTGCTTAGGCCAGTGCGGCGGCTCGTGATTCTTGCTACCGATGATGGTCTTGGCAAACGTACCCACTCTGGCGACGGCGCCCGTCGTGATGCAAAACACGGCACCCGCGCGTCCGAGGGTCTGCGTCCCGACATAGGGGAGGTTGACGCTCAAATTGAACAAAAAGCCGTTCCCAAACGTCGCGGCTAAGATGAACAGCGTCTGACTGATGAGTTGAATCTCTTGCGAGTCTAAGAATTCGCTCACGGGGAGCACTCCCGAGTACGTGGACGACACCGTATCCACCACAAACATTGCTCGTCCCGTAAACATGACGACGACCGCCGTCGCCTTCGCCGCGGCGCTCGCGAACCCAACCGCAAAGATATCAACCACGACGAGCGGGTAAAAGCACATAGACAACGCGTCGCACGCGTGATCGACAACCTCACCCAACGGCGAGCCGCTCTTCGTCTTGCGCGCCTGCTTCCCATCCATCCCGTCCGCTGTCTGATACACGAACGCCAACACCGCGCACGCGACGTACACCCACCTCGGCGCTTCAAACTCAAGCCCAGGCGACGTAAACCACACCAAAACGTACCCGACGACGATGCACGCCAACCCCCCAACCGTCATCGCGTTCGGCGCCAACCACTCGGGCGTCCACTCCGCGACGAGATAGTCCCAAAACCGATTGAGAAACAACCTCTCACACAGCGAACAATTCGGCGACGTGTACCGATAACTCCGCACTTGTTTACACCGCTTCATCGACGCCCCGACGTGCGCGCCGTCATCGCAGTGCGCGCACTCCGTTTCCACGCCGCCGTCAAACCCACCCGTGAGCGCATCCAGTCTCGTCCTTCGTATCGCCTCCATCACCGTCCCTCGCGACCGGCTCCTCGCGCGTTCATCCACCGCAGAAAACAAACGAGTCTATCGCCCAACCCGACGCCGTTCAGACCGTCGCCTCGCCTCGCCTCGCCTCGCCTCGCCTCGTTGCGTCTCGCCTCGTCTCGCCGTGCGAACGCTGACGACGCGCGCCGCGCGCTCGAGGCGAAAACGACGCCATCGCACGGCGCGATCAACCTCCAGTACTCGTAGTGAAAACTCTTTTATGGGTCACACTCCTTCTCCGTTTCGACCCTTCCTGAATCGTGACTTTGACCACGAGGTCGCGCACGAAGCGTCAGGTGTTTTTAAAAGTTAAAAAAAACGACGCGACGGACTTCAGTCGCGCGCGCGAAGCGAAGCGAAGCGAAGCGAAGCGCGAGCGACGATGAGGACGACGAAGGGAGCGAACGATGAGGGTAAAAAGAAGGGAAACATCCGCCCCGGATACTTCCCGGGCGTCGCCGGCGCGTTCGTGCGGGTGACGATGCACAATTTTATGTGTCATCGACACGTCGAGGTGGAACTGGGCCCGCGAATCAACTACATAACGGGGGAAAACGGAAGCGGGAAGAGCGCGATTTTGACGGCGTTGAGCGTCGCGCTCGGGGCGAAGATGAAATCTGTCGGACGATCGTCGACGAAGAGCTCGAAAGGGATGATTCGGAGTGGGGCGGCGAGTGGGAAGATAACCGTGGTGATGTCCAACGACGGAGGGGACGCGTTTCGACCAGAGACGTACGGCAAGTCGATCGTGGTGGAGAAGACGTTGAATCTCACCGGGGCGAACGCGTTAAAGATTAAGAGTGAGCACGGGGAAGTTGTGGCGACCAAGGCGGATGAACTGAACAAACTCGCCGATCATTTTTGTATCGACGTCGATAATCCCATCACCATCATGACGCAAGATATGGCCAAGGCGTTTTTGCACAGCGGCGACGACAAGAAAAAGTACGCATTCTTCGTCAAGGCAACGCTCTTGCAACAAATCCAAGAGAAACAAACCATCTCTCGTAACGTGGTGAATGAAATGAAGGATGTGTTAAACGCGCACATTGAGAACAAGCCCAAGATTGAGGACAACATCAAGGAACTCGAATACGAACTCAACGCTTTTGAACGGGTTCAGGAACTTCGAAACAAGTCAAAAGAATACAGATATAGACTCGCTTGGTCGCACGTCGCGCAAGAGGAAAACAAGGCTAACAAGGAGAAGGAGGAACTCGAAGGTTTTTTGCGAAAGCAGCAAGTGTTGGTGGAAAGACTTGGAGTCGAGCGTCGCGCCGCCGAGCAAACGGAGCGCGCTCGCGAGGTGTTGAAAACCCGAGAAGAAGAGATTGGCGGTCGATTAAGTGAATTGAGAGCCCAGCGCGAGCAAGTCAACGCTGCCTATCGCGAGCTTGGACGCCAAACACAAATGGCTGAGACGAACAAAATTACGGAAGACACCGCCGTGAAGAAGTTGAAGAAGAAGGTAGAAGATACCGAATCTAAAATACAGAGATTTTTGGATGCTCAACGCGGGGAATCAACCGAGGTGGATCGTCGTATTCAAGCCATGAACGAAAAATTGATCAGAACTCGAGATGAACTGACTCAATGCACGAATGCCGTGGCGCAGCTTGACCAGGAAATGAACAGCGCCAAAGAGGCTGCGGAACGACATTCCAGAGCTGCGAGAGCCATCGATTCTGAAATCGACAACATGCGAAGACAAATCTCGACTTTGAAGCAGACTTCAACCAACAAGCTGATACTCTATGGATCACAGATGCCAAAGCTTGTCGACTGCGTCAATCTCCGCAAGAGTGAGTTTTCTAAACCCCCGATCGGTCCGTTGGGCATGCACGTTTCTCTCAAGGATCAGTCGTGGCTCGCCCCAGCTGAAGAAGCGATGAGTGGTTTATTGAATGCCTTCATGGTGGCAACATCCGAAGACATGGATAAACTTCGCAAGATGAGCAAAGAGTGTGGTTTGCCCCACCTCTCCATTCACAAGGTGAATTACAACCGTGGTCGCTACTCGATTCCAGCGGACAAGGTGCCAGATCCTAAGCGGTTCCAGACCATTTCTAGCATTTTAGACTGTCACCACGACGCTATTTTCAATCTCTTGGTGGATTCATCGCAGATTGAACGTACAGTTCTCCTCCAAAACGAAAGAGAAGCGTTAGACATGTTCCATGCTAAAGAGGCGCAAAAATGCAACATCGGTAGCGTTTACACCAAAGAGCGGAAGATTTTTGCAAACGGGCCGACGATTCGTAACGAAGCGTTTAAAACGTCGAACCAAGCGCACAGATTAGCGGCGGATCCAAGAGCGCAAATCAAATCCCTCGAAGAGGCGATCAAGCTGAGACAAGAAAAATCCAAGTACGCCAAGAGTGAAGTAGTGAACGCTCAGAAGGAAGCCAAGGAGCTCGAACGTCAGAAGAAAGAAAAGATGGCCGATCACGCTCAGCTCGATAAGAAGGTCCAAGCGAGTAAAACAGAACTCGACAAGGCCAGGATTGATGCAGACGACTCGAATGCGTCCGTTGTTGATGTGAGCACACTCCAGGAAGAACTTGACACGATGAGCGCCGAACTTGCTTCGCGACAACAGGCTCTCGATGAAGCGCAGGCAGTCTTTGTAGAACGCAAAAAGCAACTCGATAAAGCCAAGGACGAAGTGCAAGAGAAGGTGGCTTTAGCTGAGAATTATAAGAAGGAAGTGGCAGAGCTGAGCAAAGAAATTTGCGAAGTCGAGGCGGAGAATCAGGCTTCTCAGCGTCGCATCACCGGCTTTGAGCAGAAACAGAGTGAAGCTACTCTTCTGATTGCAAGTGCAGAAGATAGAATTCGTACTCACACACATAAAGCCGTCGAGCTCGCTGAAGATGCAAAGGCTATCTGCGACAGAGAAGTTGCAGAGATGAACGGTCCCATCACGGAATCGCCAGAGAATTTAGAGCGCTTGTACGAGAGAGCAAAAATTCGCGTCACGGAGGAAGAGAAAAGACACAAACGACCATTTGAAGAAGTCAATGACGAATTGTCGGGTGAACAACGCAAGTTGATGAAACTTGAGGCGGGTCTCGACAGTAGTAAGGTGATGTGCAAGAAACTCAAATCTGGTGTGGCAAAGAGAAGAGACCAGATGACTCAAATGGCAACGGACATCGCATCGAATGTGAGTCACAGGTTTAACCTCCACATGACGAAAAAAGGTCAATCTGGTAGAATTCTTGTCGATTACAAGGATCAACGTCTGACTTTGCAAGTTAAGGAGGGGTCAACCACGAAGACGATCACGGACACGCGATCGCTGAGTGGAGGTGAACGGTCCTACTCTACGCTGGCACTCAATCTTGCTCTTGGCGATGAATCCGATTCTCCTTTTCGTGCGATGGATGAATTTGACGTGTTCATGGACGCTGTCAATCGCAAGGTTTCCATCGACGCTTTGCTTGCCTTTGCGCGAAGCGATTTCCACAACGATAAGCAATTTTTGTTCATTACACCTCAAGACATCAGCGCGGTTGACGCAAACGCAACGGATGTGAAAATCATGAAAATGCAAGCGGCTCGTCCTTGAGCTGTTGAAAACTAGCAACTTGACATGAATGTAATATGTACAACTTTTTCTCTCTAAGATACAATCGCTGAAAGCATGCCCAAGTGAAAGTGCGCGAGCGAAGGCGCGCTTTTACTACCAAGGCGAGCGGCGCTAGAGCTGGAGTCTAATCCATCTTATCGTCGTCGTCATCCTCATCCTCGTCAAAATCGACGGCGACATCAATTTTTTGTTGCGGAGTGTTTGGCGCGCGTACGTACTTCCAGTACGCGCGCAAACCCTTCAAACTTTGCCAGAGTTTGTACGCCATGAAGGCGAAGAGCGCCCCGAAAACCAATTCCTCCGTCTTTAGCGAAAGATAATCGCCCTCGGTCGGGTGCGTCGGCGTGCTCATGCGCCGATACCCGCTCCCGAGATGACGCAGCGCATCTTTCGGGGGCTCGTTCGCGCCTGGCGTGGAGGATTCAGACGACATGAGGAACGCGGGAGCCGACGAATGGAGGCGGAGGCGGTTGGTTGGAGCAAAATTTCAAAAAAAAACATACGGTACTGTTTACATCTGTTGATTTTCCACGATCTTGGCGCGATGTTCCTCAATATTTTCGTGAGTGAGCTTGATGAGTTCGCGTCTTTTGAGCGGTTGTTTGGTGAACGGGCAGATGTCCGGCGCATCGGCGCTGCGCAGAATCTTACACCAGGTTTCATAGCCGGCGACGTGTCCATACGGAGACATGGCTGGTTCAACAACCGGCATACGAGTGATCGGGTCGATGAAGCCCGGAAGGACGGGTAATTCTTCGAATTCGTCGTCATCGTCGAATTCGCCGTCGTCGCCGTCGGTGTACGTTTTGCGCGCAGCGCGACCGCTTCGACGAACATTGTCGAATTTGACACTGCAGTGGAAAGCCTTGTCCTCATCCGCAAGCTTCTTCTTCTTCTTTGGCTTGGGCTTTGGAGCTTTTGGTGCTTTTGGAGGCTTTGGTTTCTTAACCTTGACCACCTTCATCACCATTTTCGGCTCACCTTCCGCTCGCTCCGGTCTTGAGAATCCCTTCGTCTTAAAGTTGAAGCGAAGTTCGCCGCTGACTGGATCGACCATGTAGTTTTCGTCGGCAATGTCTCCATTCTTCACCAGCGTTCGATAATAGTTGGAGCACTGGTAACCGACACGTCCCGGAATAGACTTTGAGAACGTGCCCCACTCGTAGTTTGCCTTACCGCCCGGAAGAGCCGCGATCGTATCCATGAAGAGCTGGTGTTCCTCCGGGCTCCACTTGCCGTTCGCTTGCTTCTCGCCGGGGTGGTTGAAGCGATAATAATACTGGTTTTCATTCTTCTCGCGGTTCTTCCAAGCCTTAATGCGGGCTTCAGACCAACCTTCGTACGGATCGACAGTTGGTTGCGCAGACTCTTCAGCCTCTTGGGCGCGCGCGATGGCGTCATCGAGTCTCAATCGCTTGACGTTGACATTCTTCTTAGTGTGACGAACAAACTGCACGCCGAGACTCTCCTCTAAAATATATTCAGTCTGGAAAAACTCCTCCTCTTCGTACTTCTCGTCCTCGCTCTCCTCGTCCAAACCGCCAAAGGAATTTCTTCTCTTTTTCATGCGTTCGATTCTCTTGTTGAAGCGTTCCTCCGCCGTCGCGGCTGACTTTGAGCTCTGCGCCCGTCTCTTCAGCGCGTCCTCCTCGAGGATCATTCCCCGAATGGTTAACAAAAACGCCTCACCATCCTCCGCCTCGCTCAATCGATCGCTCGCTTCGAACTCGTTTCCATTACACACTCGCAAAACCATCTCCGCCTCTCTCTCCGTCAGTCCAAGACTCGCGTTTCCGAGCATCAGCTCGTCAATCTTTTCCCGCGTCGTCTTTTCCTCAAACTGCTTAAACCGGTTTTGCAACGCCGCCACGCGTTCCGCGATCACCCTGCGCTGTTCTTCCGTGAGTCCATCATCGTCGTCGTCATCAAACCACGCGTTCGGCGCCTTGGCGTTTTCACCGGCAACCGCCGCGTTCGCAACCGACATGTCGTTTTCACTCATGACGTTCGCGTCGCGACAGGTGATCATTCAAATTTTCAAAAATTCAGTGCGCGCGTCACACACGAACGACGTGCGCGTCTTCGTGCGCGAGATCCCCGCGTGTCGGAGCACGACACACACTCTCTTCTTCTCTCTCGAGCGTCTTCTTTCCGCGTCTCGCCGTTCGCCACCGAACCGCGACGCGCGTCGACGTGTGAGCGCTCGGCGTTCGCTCGCCCCGTCGTCGATCCGCCACCTCGAACGCATCCGTCCGTCCGTCCTCGTCTGGTGCGATGGTAACCATTTTTGTAGTTCACATTTAGGTTTTTGGTTATTGTTTTTCTTTTTGTTTTTTTCAAACGCGTTTTCTAGCTGTCGCTCTGAGACGAGAGAAAAGAGTGCTCTCGAGCTCGACCCGTTCGAACTCGCGCGAGACGGCACGGCACCCGACGTCAGAAGAAGAAGACGACGCGGGCGTTTTAAACGGAAAACAAAAAGGCAGCGGTTCGTCCGCGTCCGTGTGCGCGCGTACGTCGTAACGCGCGTGGACTCTCTCTCTCTATCTCTTCGACGACGACGACGTCGTCAATCAAATCAAATCAAATCGAAATCCAAACTCCAACCCATGGCGGCCGTTGCGGGGAGTCTGGTTGTGGAACTCGGTGAACCCTTCCTCGCCGGATGCGTGTTTTACCTCGGACACGCGACGGCGACGCCGAGAGACCGGATGCGGGAGATGGAGAAACAGATTGCGCATCACGGAGGACGGTGCGCGGCGAACGTGGAGGATGCGGGGACGACGCACGCGGTGATGGAACAGAGGGAGTGCCGGGAATACGAATACTGGCGAGCGAGGGAAAAGACGGTGGTTGTGGTGCATCCAGAGTGGTTGAACGCGTGTTTGAGGGCTAAGAGAGTGTTGGATTTGGGTGAGAGCGTGTTGTACTCGCCGCCACAGTCGTTGAGAGGGGTGGATGCGATGCGGGATTGCGTGGTGTGCGTGACGGGGTACACGGGCGAACGCAGACGAGACGTGGAAACCATGGCGAGGGTGCTCGGGGCCAAGTTTCAAAAGGCGTACGATAGGACGGTGACGCATTTGGTGTGCTTTGAGCACGAGGGCGCAAAGTGGGCCCGGGCAAAGGAGTTGAAGCAGACGCATATCGTTAATCATCGATGGTTGGAGGAGAGCGTGGCGAAGTGGACGCGCGCAGATGAGGGCGCATTTGCCCGAAGCGGCAAGGAGGAGGACGAGCTGGCGCTCTACGTGCCGGATAGCGAAGACGACGAGGAAGACGTTGAAAAGGAGTCGTCCGTGATTCCCGAGAGCATCAGCGCTGAGGGAGCGCAAGCGGAGCCGGTGAGCGAGGTGGACACGGTTTTGGCGTACTCGACGCAACGAGAGGGCGCGCCTTCGACTGTTTCAAAAAAGACGCCATCGACGCTCGTCAGATCTGGTGCAAAGCGAAGCGCGAGCAAGAGCGTGACCAAGATATCTTTCAGATCCCCAGATTGGGAGGAAGAAGCCAGGCGAGGCGCGCACATCGCCAGAAGCGTTCGTAATCGTATCGATCCAAGTTTGAAGAGAGCGATAAAGGAAGGCGGTAGTCAACCGGCAGAAATATTCACCGGATTGATTGGGAGCCCGAATGACGTTGAAGCGGCGTTCGGTGGAAGATTTGCGCCTTCGAACGCGTGGTTTAGCTTTTTCGATGATGCCGATCAGGAACCGTTGACGGATTCGACGAGTTTGGACGATTTTTATTCTCTCTTGTCTGAGGGACGACGTCAAGATGCGTCAGAGGATACGGAGACGAGAATGCAGCGCATTCGTGCCGGTGAGATTCGATTTGATGTGTTCGTGAACGGTATTTCGGAGCGCATTGAAGAAGACATTCTCCAGCCGGACAGCGGCTTGGTCATGCAAACGCTTTACAGCGGCACGGTGGTCTTACTTGCAGAGGACATGCGAGACATGCAGGACGAAGTGATCAAGCTGGTCGACAAGTTGGAATCGGAAGAGCGAAGCGGTCCGTTGGGAGCGATCGTGCTCGCTAAACTTCGTGTTGAGACGGCGAAACAGCCCGTTTGCGTTGGTGAGCGACTGAAAGCGGGCCCGGATGCGTTGCTCGCTACTCTTTTCACGTACGTAAAGCTGGCACACGGTTTTACGAACGTGCACACGGCGCAACTCTTCAACGAGGACGGTTCGTTGGCTGCGCCCCACAAGACGATCGTGTTGCCCCAAAAGCAAGCTGGCAACTTGAGAGGTGTTATCATCAAGTCTGTCGAACGCACATTCTTGGATGTGCTCGCCGGATACTACGAGTTACTCGCGGGTCCGACGGAACCAGATCCGACCCAACGATTCCCGAGCCAACGTGCGCTTTCCGAAGAGGAAGACGAACAGTTGGAAGATTTGGTGCCCACGGAGGATCAGAATGAAGACCACGAAATCCTTCGAATCAATGAAGAAGCTCTGTTAATTGAACCAGAAGTGGTGGAGGAACAGGAAGAGGCACAGCCGGAACCACCAGCGCTTGAATCGGAAGAGCCAGAGCCGGAACCAGAGCCGACAAGACCAAAGCGTGCGCGCACCACCGCAGCAAAGGCATCCACATCCAAGCCAGCAGCGAAGAAGACTGAAAAAACTCCTTCGCGAACGGTAAAGAAGACTAAAAAATCTGAGGAGCACATCGCGCCGAAACCAAAGGCGTACATCACTCTGAGTGGATTTAGCTCGGCTGGCATTAAAAAGTACTCTTCGATTGTGCGCAGAGTCGGCGGCATTCTTGTGAGCGGACACGAGTGGGAAGCGCCGACGACTCACGTTGTCTTTGGCGAACGGGGTAGTCGCTCAATTAAGTTTCTCGCAGGTGCAGTTGCCGGTGCTTCGCTCGTCGATGTGGCGTATCTCGACGCCTGCTCCGCGGCGGGAGAGTTGCTCCCCGTCGCGGATAAGTATCTTTGGAAGGGCGGTCGCGGCGCCGAGATGGGAGTGATCTCTTCCGGAGCAACCTCGCATTGGAACACGGTTTCTGGTTCGAGCGCTTTCGAGGGTTTGTCGATCGCCATGTTACCGTTCGCGCCGAAATCCAAGGACGAACAGAGGATGCTCGACACAGTGCTCCGAGCGGGCGGCGCTTCGCTATCATCTGTCTCATCCAAGGGCGACGTCTGCCTGACGCAAGCCGAATTCCCGGATCTTGTCATTTCTGATCAAGTAGATGCCGCAGGATCTGACGACATCCCTCGTCTCGGGTCACTGCTCGAGACGGTGAAAGGTATTCCCATCGTCAGTCCCGAATTTTTCAAGTCTTGGATATCCACCCCCGAGCTCGCGCTCGAGGCGCACTGCTTGTTTGACACGGCGTCGCGACTCGATGGTGAAGCTATTCAGCGAGCGCTTTCGCGACGCGGCAAAGTAAAGCCAATCACCAAGGTTGGAGCGCCCACACAAAAGGAAGCGCCCTTCCCGTCTCGCACGAAGAAGACGACGGTAGCGAGCAAGCGCGCGCCTGCCGCCGTTGCGGCACCGGCTCTCAGTCAGCAACGCCAGACACGCGCAAAGCGAGCCGCGAACGCGCCGTTGGCGACGAGAGTTAGATCCAAGCGACGCGCTGCGCTCAAAGAGTCAAATTAGACGACGTCAAGTACGTAAATAAACTTTAGTAGAGAAATCTTAAGACTGCATCATTGTTACAACAAGTAAGTACAACACAAGTTTGAAAGGTGCAGTAGTGATTTTCGCGTGTTCGAATCTCTAACTAACTAGAAACTAGTTTCTCGAGGTTATTGGCGATTGTGCGATGCAATCTGCGCGCGTTACTTAGTAGAAGCCGAAACCCTTGGCCGCGTTGGTGAGGACGTTGGAGTGAACCGGGTCCGCAACGTGGGATTGCCAGTTGGCGATCGGGCCTTCTTGGGTGGCGAGCGCTTGGAAGATGCAGCCCAA
>Ga0255780_10000025_pt1 | contig 146555 bp, 105 predicted proteins | sample 071ome_32_FD_179978 | JGI IMG/M metagenome (GOLD analysis project Ga0255780, IMG submission 179978) | Coastal salt marsh microbial communities from the Groves Creek Marsh, Skidaway Island, Georgia - 071405AT metaG (version 2) | ecosystem: Environmental > Aquatic > Marine > Intertidal zone >... | reverse complement strand
GACGCGGCTCCAATCCACGACCATACTTGAAGTCGTCAATGGTGGCTTGATTGTATTCGCCGAGATCGAGCAAGTCAGACTTCTTGTAAAAGACTTCAGAATCATTCTCGTCGTTTTCATCCTCATCGTTTGAGTGATGTGGGTACTGACTCAATCTACCACGGCGCGACTTCGCCGACTTTGGGTGCTTCAATCGCTCCTTCAAATCTTTTATCTGCTGCCTAAGCGATTTTTTGCTCGTCTTCAAGCCAATCTCGTCGAAAGACATATCCTTAATGGCGTCCGCGCGGCTCGCAGTGGAGTGCTTCTCTTGAATCTTTGTGTGCTTTTGTTTCGACTGGTGCCTTTTATCTCGAGTCGTCGACTTGGCTCTCTTGCTCACGTGGTCATCATCCTCATCGTCGTCATCATCCGCCGAAGCCTTTTTACCGTTGCTTCTCTCCTTCTTGGAGAAGCCACCGTCGTCGCTCGACGTTTTGCGCTTCTTGATGTGTTCGCTTACCGAATCTGCATCAACCATGAGATCGCCCATGTCAATGTCGTGTTCTTTCGAGCCGAGTCCCACCACCAGGCTATCGTCAATCTCCACCGAGTCGCTCAACCCGGTGGACAAGGCGTCGAATTCGTCGCCGCCTTGCGGCGCCGCCGCCGATGCGCCCCCCGCCGCGTCGTGATGACCGATCGGTTCGTTCGCCGAAAAGATCTCCGTATCCAAGTCGCTCGCGTGTCTATCAAAGATGTGTCCTTCGCGACCGAAATCCGGATCGTAAGACTCCTTGGCTTCGATGACGTCCTTGTATTCCTCGGCCCACTTCTTTGCCTTGCCCCCCGTCTTCGAAGGATCCACCGGACGCACGCGCACTTTGTCCCCATACTCCAACTTGAGCTCACTGATTCGATTCGTCTCAAACAAGTTATCCAACGCCGCATCGACCGAGTCCTCGCCTAACGCCGGTCGTCGTCCACCGATCGCCGCTCCGTTCCTCGACGATCCGCTCGCCGACGACGCCGCCGCGCAGCACAACGCCAACACCCCCGTCGCCGCGAGCGTCACCCGTCGCACTCGCGTCGTCCGACGCGCGCACACCTCCTCTTCGTCCCTCATCGTCATCACCTTGGTTCGCATCGCGTTCAACGCCGTCGACGTCGTCGTCAAACCGTCTCGCAACGTCTCGACCGTCATCAACATCCTTCCACGACGGAAAGACCGATCTTCATCGCCGTACGAAACTCTCCCATCGCTCGTCGTCGCCTCACCGCCGTACCCGCGTTCGGGAAGTAACGGCGCGCGTTCACCCCCTCGTCGCCCGCCGCCCATCGCGTCGTCGAACGGGCGCGCGTCGGTGTCTGAGGGTGTTGTTCCGTCTTCAATCACTTGGGTGTTGAGACGCGCGCGGTAAATATATTTTACATTGGCGCCTTTGAAAAATTGCGGGAAAAAAACCACGACGGCGCCCGCGCGGGGGAAAGAAATTGCACTCTTTGTCGTACGATGGTGAAAAATAAGCCCATGAATCGATGTGTCCGATTTTGATCGACGCCCAATACGGGACGTTCGCCGTCGACGGGGTCGTTTTTCGCGATGTCGGTTTTTCGGCGAAGAAGAGCCCGCCCGTCCGTGTGCTCGCGACACCACCGCCGCTGGAGTCGTCTCTCGTTTCTCGACGAGTTCGAGCGATGACGATGGCGTACGCGGCGAACGCGGCGCAAGCGATGGACTTGATGGTGAACGTCATCGCGCGATCGGTGGTGATGCTGGCGTGCGTCGTCGCGACGTTCGCGGACCCTCGGTGTTGGTTGGCGTTGGATGCGCAGGGAGGAGGAAAAAAAGATGAAGATGCCGACGGCGGTCGTCGTCGCGTGCGGTTTTACGTCGGCGTCGTGCGGCACAGACGAACGAAACCGGTCGAGAGGGCGTTTGAGTACCCGCTGCGGTGCGCGGTGATCGATCTCGATGACGCGCCGGGGTGGTTTAGACGGAGCGGGCAGAGCGAGGACCACTTGAGCGCGAGCGAGGCGCGCGCGCGGGCGAAGACGCGAGGACGCGTCGAACTCTTGACGTCACCAAAGAGTTTCGGGTACGCGATGAATCCGATATCGGTGTATTATTGTTACGATGAGAATGGGGAGTTGAATACGGCATTGGCGGAGGTGACGAACACGCCGTGGAACGAGCGGGTGGTGTTCGCGTTCGATCCCACTGGCGCGAGTTCGAGGACAAAAGAGGACGACGAAGACGAAGACGAAGACAACAGAGGAGGACGTAGGTCGGCTTCGACGACGCCAAAGCTTTTACACGTGTCGCCATTCATGGATATGGAAGGGGAGTGGTACATTGCCAGCACGGCGCCGACTGGGAAGAAGGATTTGACGCTGACGGTGAACGTCGTCAACCATCCAGTCTATGGAGACTACTTTTTCGCGTCGTTTAAAGCGAAATTGGATGAACCGCGTTTCCGACACTGTCGAAACGAGCGCGCTGGGATTGTTCGACTTCTTAAATACGGTTGCGCGCCGCATCGCGTGGCGTATTGGATTTACGCCCAAGCGGTTGCGATTCTCGTCGCCGGGGTGTCGTTTTATGCGCCACCAGGTTTGGCGAACGTAAAGAAGCGCGGAGCAGCCGCGGCGCGAGCGTCCGCGAGTGGAACGTGTCCACTGCGGCCCGTTTTTCGTTCGGCGCCGTATTGGCCTTGGCGAACGTGAGCAGCGTAGGTTAGGAGATATTAGAGTACTAAGTACCGGTAGTTTAGAATAGAAGCACAGCAGAAGAAACAATTTGTTACAATGAATTTTTTTGTACAAGTACAGCGTGCACAGAAATGAAATGGGATAAAGTTCCTCCTCGCCCGTCGCGCGATCGTCATTCCATCGTGTTGCACGAACACATCTCGAGACCGAGGTAGATGAGATGATCGGCGAGCGACGCGTGCGTCCACTCGCTATTGCTACCCGTCGGCGACTCGCCGCTTCCGTCGCCGATTATAAAGTCCCCGGCGGCGTTTTGAAACACCTCAGTCGCGACGTGATGATACCCAATCATTCTCGGCGGCAAGCTCGGCACGACATCGTGCGCATGCGTCATCCGAAAAGTCTCTTTACCGAGTTTTTCGGCGTAATAATCTGCAAATCTATAATCACCCACGCGAGGCGACCCAAACGTAGTCACGCGCGCAACGTCGAACCCCAACGCATCCGCCTCCACCGCCAAGAGCGTGCTCAACGCCCCGCCGAGAGAGTGCCCGCTGATCTCCAGCGTCACGTGTTTCCACAACCGGTCGTACTTGGTTCTGAGAAAAATCAAATGCGAAATGATATCCTTGCGTACGCAGTCGTATGCGTCTTGAAATCCCGCGTGTACGCGTCCGACGCCATCCTTCACCTTTGCCGTCGGCAGCGTCGAGTGCGCCGCGTCCAAGTTTTCCACCCAATTGTACAATGAACTCGGATCTGTCCCTCGAAACGCAACCACGACGCGTCGCGTCGACGCGTCGTACCCGGCGTACGCCTTGACGTGTTTGTGTTCGTGTTCAAACGTCTTCACGTCGCGAAGCTTTGCGTTCGAGGACTGACAGTACTTGCACGTCCAGTTTCCGAGCCCGTGCTTGCAATACGCTGCGCCGGCAAACCAGAGCGCGCGCTCGGACGCCGTGCGATCGAACGACGGCGCTGGTGGCTTCGGTGACGCAAGCGATGGGCGTCGCGCGACGAACGCTCGCGCATACGACGAAGCCGTGGCCGTTATCGTTTCTCGAATGAGTTTCGCCCCGTCGAGCGGACGCGCGTCGGCCGAAATCGGCGCCGCGAGAAGAAGCGAGAAAAGGAGGACGATCGCCATCGCCACCGCGCGACGGATCGGGCTCGACGACGGCATCGGAAGGTTGGCGCGCAGCGTCGAGTGCGGGCGGAGTCGTTATTAGACTCAGATTTAAACGTCAGTCCACGTCGACGTCGTGCGTTTCACCGTTCGACCAACCGACCGACCGATCGACCGAGTCGTAGGACGACGACAACAGAGCGACGAACACGCTCAGACGATTCGAGTCTATCATGGCGACCTCACACGCCGGTTATTACGACGCCGTTCGACGCGAGCTCACGAACGCGTTCGCATTGACGAGTCATCCTTCGAAGAAGATGGACGGTCGAGACCGGCCGGAAGTGGAGTATCAGGACGCGCCGGCGACGCTGCGACCACCGAAAGAAATTACGCGAGGGGATGAGGAGTCGTGTTTGATCGAGTCGGCGGTGAACAGCGCGCGGGTGAGCGTTAAGGTGAGACAGGCGGATAATTTGGAGGAAATTTTGACGAGGCAGTTCATGCGTTTTCTCGGACGTCGTGCCGATGCGTTCGAGATTTTGCGTAGGGTTCCGGTGGAAGGGTACGACGTGTCGTTTTTAGTATTGTTGAGGCACACAGAGGTGATGGATGCGGGTGCTTTGGTAGATTTCGTCGTGCAGTTTATGCAGGATATTGACAAGGAGATTTCAGAGCAAAAGATTAGCGTGTCGAGTCGAGGGCGAACTGTCGCGGCAGCGTTTCTAAAGCAGTTTACTTGAGCTGATACTGAGCAACTTTCAGGCGCTCGTTTCACGGTGCGTGGGAGATGGGGATTTCAGAACGAAGTAGGCCACGTTCTTTTAGCCGGAGTGTATGTGTCAATGTCAAACAATGTGTTACAACAAACTTGTCTCTCTAATAATGCGTATCTCTAATCAAGTCTAAGCACGTTTTCGCAGCACAGCAATACTCTCGGGACGTCTTCGTCGATCGCAGACGATGAATCGCCGTCTCGACCGGGGAGATCGACCTCGCGCCAGGGTGGGTAAATAGCCAACCGGCGTCCCGCTTCGAGGCTCAGTTCTTGTGCTTGCGTCGAATTGAACACGGCGATGGCTCGGGTGTACTCGACGTTGCCTTCATCCCTCTCGTCAGCAGCCGTTGCGTCCTCTAAATCGCACACGCAACCGGCGCAGTTTGTCATCGAGGCGTCTAAACGCGCTGCGTTCACCGTGAAGAGCAAGGCTCCTCGTGTGGAAGGAAGCTGCGTCGACGAAACCTTTTTCAAAAACTGCGCGTGTGACGTACGCGCGTTTTGCAGCACGCGTTGGAGTCGACTCGTCAATAAACCTGCGTTCCGTGGCTTATTTCTCTGCGAAGCGAGCGTCGCTCCGACGCTCGCGCGAGGAAGAAACGTGGGTGAGGACATTTTCGGCAGTCTCGACAACGCTCCCAATCCGATAGTTGAAGACACCGGTGCGTCTACGACGCTCGGTTGCGCGCTCGCGTCGTCTTCATCGCTCGGAAGGACATCGTCGACGTCGTCGATGTCATCCATGACGATGTCATCTTCGACGTTCGCGTTCACATCCATCTTCTCGGATGGAGCGAGGCGCGTCTCGACATCTGCGTTCGCATTCGTCTTCTCACTCGCTCGCGATTCAGGCGCAGTCTGTCTCGCAGATGACTGCGTGAGCAGATTCAATCTTCCTAAAACGCCTCCACCACCGAGACCGCCCCGCGCGCCGGACGTTGCGGTCGGTTTCTTCCGTTCTGTCTTTTTTTTCGGCGATGTCGCTCCGCGTCCATTCTTCGCTGTCGCCCCTTTACCCCCACGCGCCGTCGTTTTCGTTTTCGTCTTCGCCGCCCCGGTCGTCGCCTCGGCTCGTCGTTTCTGCATAGCCTTCCCCGTCTCCACCGCCGCCTCCGCGCTCACACCCAATGCCTCGGCCAAAACCGCCGCGTCCCGTCTCGCTCGCTCCTCATCCGCGTCTATTTCTTCTCGCGTCCTCTGCCTCTTCGCCCCCGGGGTGTCTCCACCGTCTCCCTCACCCATCGACCTTCGTCGCGCCAGTCGCGGGCTCCGTCTCGGTGATATCGCCGTCCCACCCACCCCATCCCCCGTCGACGTTCGTCTTCTGTCACTCTTCGGCGACGGCGTCGCTTGAATGCCACCTTCAGCTTCGTCTTCAACCACCCCTTCAACCGTGCGTTTCTCGCGCACCACCGCGTCGAGCGTCCGTCCCAAATCAAAGATTACATTCTCTTCGTCGCCGTTCGCGTCGTCCTCTCTCCCGTCGTTCACGTCGTTCACTTCGTCGTCGTACACTCTTCCGTCGTTACCGTTCCAATCGAAACCAACCGGTGCCTTTTTCGCGCTCGCGCTCGCGTTTGCATTCGCGTTCGCGCGTCCTCCGTTACCGACGTTCCCATTGCCGTTCCACGGTCCGCGACTCGGCGTCGTCACCGTCGACGCACGTCCACCGTACCCGACGACCTCGTACTCATCTTCGTCGTCTTCGTCCATTGCGCGACTCGCAATGCCGACGCAACTGCGCGCGCTTCTCTTCTCCCGCGCGGTGCTCGCGCGGCGGTGTTCGGATGCGGCGTCGGCGAGAAGTAGAGCGTGTGTCGGTCGGTGCAGGCGTTGTGTCTCGGGGACGTGCTTCGCGTCGGCGTCTTCGTCTTCGTCGCGCGACGAGGTTGTTGCCGCTGCAACAAACCAAAAAACTTTCTTCGAGTCTTCGTCGCGATCGGTGGCGCCGCGAAGCGCGTACGTGCACCTTCCGTTTTGTCGGTCGCGGTGTTTTTACTGCGATTTCGCGATTTCCGTCGTCGGTGGACGCGGGAGCGAATCGCCGAGCGTGCGAGAAGGGATGGAGAGGTACGCGCGAGCCGTCGAACGCGAGGCGAGAGAGACGGCGGCTCGAGCGAGGAGTGGCGCGTCGGACGCGTCGACGGCGAAGGTGCCGTTGGAGACGGTGTTTTTCGGTGGGGGCACGCCGTCGCTCGTGCCGCCGGACGTGCTCGGATCGATTTTGCGCGTGTTGCAAGAGGAATTCGGTTTCGCACAAGACGTGGAAATTTCTGCCGAAATGGATCCGGGTACGTTTGACGAAGACAAGCTGCGAGCGTTCCTCGATCTCGGCGTCAATCGAGTCTCGCTCGGCGTTCAATCGTTCGATGAAAGCGTGTTACGCGCCGCGGGAAGGAGTCACGGCATCGAAGACGTCGAAGCGGCAATTGAGTTGATGCGAAAATGCCGTGTTCCGTCGTGGAGCGTGGATTTGATTAGCGGATTGCCAGGTGCAGACGCGGACTCGTGGACGCGTTCGCTGCGTCGAGCCATCGACTCTGGGGCGCATCATGTGTCGGTGTACGATTTACAAGTCGAAAAAGGGACGGCGTTCTATCGATGGTACGGTGAAGACGACGGGGGACGGTCGGAGGCTCCGGCGAACGGGAGACAACCGTTGCCAGACGAAGACGCGTCGGCACGCATGTTTCGCGAAGCGAGCGCTACGTTACGAGACGCCGGCTACGAACACTACGAGGTGAGTTCGTACGCGAAACCTGGGTCAAGGTGCAAACATAACCAGATTTACTGGGAAAACGGTTCGTGGTACGGGTTTGGAATGAGTGCGACGTCGCATGTGAACGGCGAACGCTTGGCGAGACCGAGGAAGATGGATGCGTACTACGCGTACGTGGACGCGTTTATCGGGTCGGATACGTCTATGTCGACCGAAACTGGAGCGATAGTGACGGGTGGCGATGGATCGGACGCGCTCTTCGAGCACATCATGCTCCGTCTGCGCACGAGCGACGGGTTGAATTTCAACGCGATGGAGTCGCGGTTCGGACGCGCCGTCGTAGATGAGATTAGAGAGGCGGCGGCGGTGTTCTCGCCCGAATACACGACGGACGACGGAAAGACGTTGCGTCTAACCGATCCCGAGGGATTTCTCATGAGTACAGAGATTTTATCGACGCTCATAGCCAAGATGCCTTCGCTCGCGGATGACGAATAAATAGAGTAGATTTTGTAGCACAAGTTGAATGGTAGATTTTGGACGAGTTCATTGTTTTTATTACAGAGTTGTGTATGTGTCGGTATGATTCGACACATCGTCGAGTAAAGTCAAGTCGAGTGTATCGCCTCGCTCACTTCTTCGCGACGGGAAGCGGCAGGTCCTGACCCGGGCGCTTCATCGGTTGGTAAATCGGCGCTGCCTTTGGAAGCGGCTTCAACGCGGCACCGAAACGCTCAGCGCGGGCCTTGAGCTTGGCTTCAAACTCTTCCTTTTCCTTCTTCTTTTGCTCCGCCGTCTTTTCCGCCGGTTTTGCTTCGCCAGTCTTCGCATCCAAACCAAACTTCTTTTCGGCGCCGACGTTGCGCACGCGTTGCTTCTCTTGCTCGCTCAACATGAATGGAAGGTTGAACTTTTCCGCACGCTCCTTCTTTCGCACTAACTCCTTGACAAACTCCTCATCGGCTTCTTTCTTCGCCTTTTCCGCCGCAGCCTTTCGCTCCGCCTTTTCCTTTTCAAACTGCGCCTTGCGTTCCTCCTTGGTCGGTTTCGGTTTCGGCGTCTCCTTGGCGTCCGTCGAAGCCGCCGCAACCGCGTTCTCCTTACCATCCTTGGCCGCAGCTTTCGCCTTGACTGGCGATTTCTTCTCCAACTCGGCGAGCTTCGCCGCGTCCGCCGCGTCCACCTCAACGTCCGGAACATCCTCGAGCTCATCCGCCGAGCCGCCTTCACCGCCTTCGCCCAACGCCGCTTCCAAACGCTCGACGAGTTGGTTCTTCAACCCACTCGTATCCAACCCTCGCTTTTCCAACTCATCGCGAAGTTCCTACGCGAAACGAATAAAACAATCGAATTCGAGGTCAGTAAGTCGTCACACATCGTCGCGTCGCGCACATCGGTCGTCACGCGCGCGGTAATCTTCGATCCAGATTTGAAATTCTCTCACGGAATGCAATTCAACCAATCCATCCACATCGTCTTCGTCGTCACGCCGAGCGTCGTCGTCACCGTCGTCCGCTTCACGCACCTGAACCTTCATCTTTTTCACGTCTTCCATCGTCGTCTCCGTCATCGCGAATTTCCTTCCTTTCCTTTCGTGCGGGCGGGGTCGTCGAGCAGCGCCGAGTGCGGTCGGGCGCGCGCGAGGCGGATCGAATCCTTGACACGTGGCGCCCGAATTGAAATCGAAACTGTTGACTCGAGTGTCCGACGCCGCCTGTCGACGCGAAGACGACGGCGGTGACGATGCGCGCGACGGCGACGGCGACGGCGACGGCCGCGCGCGGGATCGGACGTTTCGATGCGCGTCGGTCGCGGCGTACCGGGAGCGCGTGGAACAAGATGGGCGAGGCAGGAGGGTCTCGGCAAAGGCTGATGATGCCGACGACCGACGCGCGTAGACGATGTGGGATCGTCAGTCGTGGATTGGCGATGGAGGAGGACGCGCCGATCGTGGATTTCTATGAACTCCTCGGCGTGGCGGATGACGCGGATGTGAAGACGATTAAAAAGGCGTACTACTCGTTCGCGAAGGAGTGTCACCCAGACGTGAGCGAGGACGAAGACGAGGGGCACAACATGTGTATTTTGTTGAATGAGGCGTATGAGATACTGAGCGATCCGATCTCGCGGTCGCTGTATGACGCCGAGCTGGAGCAGCAGAGGCAGGATGAGGAGGATTCGTTCACGGGAACGGCGTATTCAAAGTGGACGACGCGCAAGGCGGAGCCGGGCGAGACGCGCGCCGTCTTCGTGGATGAGTTTACGTGCATCGGGTGCAAGCAGTGCGTGTGGCAGGCGCCGGCGACGTTTCGCATGAACGATGATTACGGCCGGTCGAGGGTTTTCGCGCAGTGGTTGAACTCGGAGGATGAGATTGAGGCCGCCATCAACGCGTGTCCGGTGGACTGTATACACTGGGTTGAGCGCGAGCAGCTACCGTTTTTGGAACATATCGCCGTGAACTACGAAAAAGTGAGCGTGGGTATCATGCAGAGCCAAACTGGGGCAACCGTCGACCCTTTTGAGGCTGCAGTGGCGTTTCAAAAGGCTCGTCAGCGGAAGATTGATATGCGCGCTGAAGAGCTAGCCGAGGAGAGAAGACGCATGTCGGAAGAAGAAAAGAGGATGAACACCTCCGAGGCGCAGCGCCGGGCGTACAGAAAGTCTGCAGATGCCATTCGCGCGCGATGGACCGCGGCGACGGGCGTATCCTTCTCACGCGCCCGTCAGCGTTTCAACTCTTCCACAGGGTCGACCATTCCTCTGGAGCGTTCCGTCGTCGTGTACAACTCTCCGGGATCTCGAGACGACATGGACGACATGTGGCTCTCCTTCGACTCGGGCGAGGAATACGACGATGAATACGACGAGGAGGGGGCGGAAGAGGCCCTTCCCGCGCCGCGTTGACGAGAGAGGAACGTCGCTCGCTAACAGTGGTTTCCGCGCGCGGTCGATGTTTAACCGTCGCTTTATTTACAAACTCTACAGAGCGCTTCGAGCGAAGCGTGCTACTTTACCATACTAAACTAAATGATCGCGCGCACGCGCGCGAGCAATATTGATGTAACGAATGCTGTACTTTACAAAGAAACATGACACGGCGCGTTTCCGTCTTTCTCCCAGTGAAACAACCGCCTCATCACTCCGGCGGCCTCCAAACCGGCTTCATCTCGTACGTCTCCACCGCTTCCTTCTTCTCAATTAACCTTCGACGTTCCGCCTCGACGTCAAACTTCTCCTTCGCCCGTCGTCGTCGCTGCGAACGCACCGGCGCTCGAATGTCATCCACCTCCATGACTGCGTCTCGCACCTCCAACCGTCCGGCAACCAACCGACCAAGTCCGAGTGAGCCGACGGCGACGAGCGCGATGAAGGGGACGCCAAAGGCAATGAAACGCTCGCTCGGTCGCATGGACGGCGGTTCGACACCGGCGAGCGCGCCGGCGGCGTCTGGCGTCGATACTCTCGATACGCGTTGCGCGCTGTCTAAACTGACACGTAACTGTTTACACATATAAGAACGTTTCTCGTACAAACGGCCACGCGACGAAACGATCGAGTCGGCACACAGAGACGCTCGAACGCGATGTTCGCCGCGAGCGCCGTCGTCGGCCGCCAAGTCGCCCGCCAAGTCGGGCGACGCGCGATTCATACGGGCAAACCCGCCTTCGGAGGCGCGGACGAACCGGTGCGTGGGAGAGACGAAGACGAAGACGCGCGCGAGAGGCAGGGGGTGCTGATGGTTGGACGATACGTCTAGGGTTAGCTTTGACGCGTCGTCGACGCGACGAAGACGCGGGGACGTCCTGGAGAGGGTTGTAAAATGACGCGAAACGATGTTCGTTTCCCATTCGCGAGACTGACGATGCGATGAAACGATTCGTACGTGGGTTTACGCGCGCAGGCTTACATTCACGCCAAGCACATGTACGACGTGGGCGGGTTGAAGAACCGCAAACTGATCTTCGGCGTCGCCACGACCGCGATCGTGCTCATCGGTGGTTACATTCCGGTGTTTGCGGTGCAATTCCAACAGTCCAAGACGCAGGGTTAAAGACGAAGGCGCGCAGAATGAACGAAAGGACGTTGTAATGTACACTACCACAAGTATCGCGAAATCGGTCGACGCTCTCCGTCTACGCGTTTCCTTCTCTAGAAACCAAACCACAAAACTACGAAACGCGTCGTCACTCGCGCAATCTCACCGCTTCGACCGTTTTTTGCTCGGTTTTTCTTCCTCCTTCTCCTCCTCCTCCTCCTCCGCCGGCGCGGATCCGACGTAATACGGCGGTTTGTGCAACGACACCCCGTAGTCTCGCAACGCCGCCGCCAAGTCTTCGCTCTCGAGCACCAATCTCTTATCCTTCAAGTCGTACCCCTTCTCCTTCTTCTCCTTCAACTGCGCCTGATTCCTTTGCACCGCGCACCTGTACGCGTCGTCCGCAACCTGCTGCACGAATCGTTCCGCCGCGAGCGACACCAATCGCGTCACCCGCGCATCCGGGTTCCCCACCCCGGCGCTCTTCAGGTAGTGATTCGTCAACTCGTCTGGAATCTGCGTTCGGGTTCACCCGTCAGTCGATCGCGAAGCGAGCGGGGCGACGAAACGCGCGACGCGCGAAACCTAAACGAACCCTCTCATCGAACCCGAACCCGAACCCGTCGTCGCGCGCACGCACGCACCACTGGTTGAAACTCATCCAACGCTTCCAAAAACGCATCCACCTCTCCCCGCGTCGCCCCTTCGATCCCGGGGTACTTATCCCCCGACGCCGACGCCGACGCCGCGCGTTTCTCCTCCTTCGTCACCGCGTCGTTTCCTTTCGCCATTCCGCCCCGCGTCGAGATCTCCCGACCGACACGTCGACACGTCGCTCGACCGTTCGCTCCCTCGGGTCTCCCGCGCGTCCATTACAAAAACGCGAACGACGAGTCATGACCCATCATGATAACAAAAACACGGGGACCTCCCACCCGACCCGCGGGTCTCACCGGACCCGTCGTCCAGAGAGTGACCAAAATCCGTAATCACTGAAACTCGCGTGTTTTTTCCTCCTCCTCTGATTCTTCGTCTTCTTCTCTCTGTTACGACGTGACTGTTGTTAAGTACCGGGGTACTGCCGATTTCATACTGTTTATACATATAGATCACGCGTCGAGTCCGTGACAAAAGTACGTCGCATCATGAAGTCGCATGACGTCGTTCTCGTCCGTCCCGGTCGTCGGCGGCGGCGACACACCTCGGCGTCGACCCGGACGACGCGGACGGACGACGTCGACGCACGCCCGCGCATCGTTTCGTCGATCGAGGGGTTCGTTCGAGGCGGCGGTGACGGCGCGAGCGGTGGGGCGGCGCGGGGAATCCCAGGGGGATGGCGACGGCGATGCCGACGGCGGCGGCGGCTGCGACTCGGGTGAAGTGGAGTCTGGGAGTCGTCGCGACGAAACGGACGACGACGACGGTGAAGGGACGACGCGGTGGGACGACGACGGTGAGTCGAGCGATCGCGAGAGTTCCCGGGGAAGGGACAGGGGACGCGATGCCGTCGTCGTCGAAAGGGGCGGGCGAAGAGGACGCGCGGAGCGACGAAGGGCTGCGAGCGGCGACGCCTCGAGCGAGGGGTAGAGAAGGCGCGAGACGACGACGGGCGAGGGAGATTCAGGATGCGATCGGGGCGTGTGAAGGCGCGTATGATGTGTTGGATGTCGTCGACGCGTGCGGGGAGGAGTTTAACGCGGTGAATAGCGTGACGGCCATGTATAAAATTTCGAGGCTTTTGACGTCGAGGACGGGTCGGTTGCGAAGGAGCGAAGCCAAGGCGGTGGCGGCGGATCCGAGGTTTGCCCGGTTGCTCGAAATGGTTGAGGGTGGGGTGCAACAGCTCGATAAGGTTGGTTTGGAGCATCGGCGGTGGGCGTATCACAAGCTGGCGCTGCCGAGTGAGTACAGAATGCGGGCGGCGTTGAGCATTCGTCTGCTAGACAGGGCGAAGGATTTACAAGGAGACCTCATGGACGCGAGCGACGTGGAGTTTATTCTCACGCTCGTCGAGGAGCAGGAGGAGGTGTTCAACAAGGTGAACGCGTCCACCGCGTTGCATCGAGTGGCGAGATTGATGACGCAAAAGGTGCCCGGTCAGCAAAAGACGGGCGTGAACAGAAACACCCTCTTTAGCGACGAGAGGTTTCAGACGCTCATGGACATGGTCGAGCGAATGTGCGGCGAAATGTCCATGCAAGGCGTAGCCAACGTGCTCTGGGCGCTCGCCCGCTTGGATTACCCGACAAACTCGGTGTTTTTAGAGTCTCTCGCGTCGCGAGCGGGGACGCAAGCGTCGTCGGCCGATCCAAAGCACTTGAGCACCACCCTGTGGGCGCTCGCCGTGCTCGGGCACAAGCCGAGAAGCAAGCTGCTTAAAGCCATCTCTGAGCGCGCGCTCATCGTCGCGAATGAATTTCGGGCGCCAGACGTTATCAACATGTTGTGGGCGTACGCGCGTTGGACGCGATACCTGCCCCCGTCAGATCGACCGACTCCAGTCGTGCAGGCTATGCTCGACCAGGCGGTGAACACGATGAAGAGTTACACGCCGTACCAGCTCGCCAACTTGTCTTGGTCGCTCGCAATGTTGGAGTGCCCACCACCCACGCGCGTGTTGCAGTACATCCTTCAAACGGTGGCTGCGGAGCCGAGCAAGCTCGACGGCACGGCGTTGACGCACGTCTTGTGGGCGTACGGCGTCATGGGCACGCCGCACGACGGCGCCTCGAGCGACTTTGCAAAACTTCTCCGTGAAGTCGGGCGACGCGCTGGATCTGGTAAAGTTGGCCGCACTGGCGCCGCCGGTGTTCTCTGGGCGTGCGGGAGACTCGGTGTGGAACCTGACGTGAAGGATACGACGCAACTCGTCGATCGCATCTACGCGCAGCAAAGAACCAAGTCCGTCGATCCGCAGGCTCTCGTTCACTCGGTGTGGGGTGTTTCTACGTTTGAAAAGTATTCATTCGACGCAAAGACCAAGAAGGATGTGGTTAAAAATCTTGAAGAGCTCGTGGCGGCGGGTTCCATCGGCGAGGTGCACGCGAACGCGCTTCGCGACTCTGCCGAAGACGCCGGCCTCTGTCTCAAGGCCTTGGATACAGTTTTGGCTACAATCACTAGCTAACGCGCGCAAAACGCACATAATTTTAGATTCTTCGTATAATGTAAGCTTAAGCTTGATTCCATTCTATCTACTGTTATATCAATCGTTTGTTTGCCTATCCGTCGAGCTGCGAGCAATCTCTCGGATAAGAACCGAGCACCCTCAAAAAGGTTGCCGACTCGCCGAGATGGCGCATGGCGTTTTGCATGTTTTCGTCCGCCATGTTAGCCTCGAAGTCGATATAGAATAGATACGTGAACTGCATCGACTGACGCGCACCGGCGCTCGTCACCGGGTTCGTGCGAAGCGGACGAGACTCAATCTTTGTCATGTTAATGTTTCGCAGCGAGAAGCATGCGAGCGCCTTGAAGAGCGCGCCCGGTTCCTCCTTGAGCGACACGGCGATCGACGTCTTATACGGCACGTCTGTTTGCTGCGGTGGAATCGGATCTCTCGAAAGCGCCAAGAAGCGAGTCACGTTGGACTTGTCATCCTGGATGCCCTCGTCGTACACCTCTAATCCGTACAACTCGGCCGCGCGTCTGCTCGCCACCGCCGCCACACCCTTCACTTGACTCTCCGCGATAGCCTTGGCGGCGCCCGCCGTATCATCAACCGCCTCCCGGACCATCTTCAGCTTGCTTAAGTAACCCTCACACTGCGCCAACGCTTGCGGATGCGACTGCGCTCGAGCAATATCCTCCACCTTTTGTCCCGGTAACGCCAACAAGCAGTGATTCACGCGATAATACACCTCTCCGACGACGTGCAGCTTGTGTGTGAAAATCAAATCATAATTTCTGTGAATCGACCCGCCGAGCGAGTTCTCGAACGGCAACACCGCCCTGTCCACCTCTTTATTCTCAGTCGCTTCGTACACGTCGTCAAACTGCGGTTTCGGCACCGTCTCGCACGCCTCGTACGCCGCCAACGCCGCACCCTCCGAGTACGCCCCCGGTACGCCCTGATACGCCACGCGCAGAGATTTCCCATTATCACCCATCGTCGCGAACACCGTCGGATCGACGCTCGCGCAAACCTTTATCATCGCGCGTCTCGACGACGACTGGTCGCGGTGCACTTTTCCCCCAGGATTCTTTCCCATTCGCCATCCTTCCCGTCGTTCACGCGCCACCGCGCGCGTCGGCCCGCGCGTGGACGCCACTGCGCGTTGCATCACCAACGCATGCGACATTGTCGTTCACCCCGGCGCTGTGCGGCGCGCGCCAGACGTGGACGTCGGTGTGTGACGGTTCCTTCCGATGCGCTGTGGCTCGAGGTTTTCGAGAACGAAAATTATCCAGAACGAACCATCACTGTTTACACATATAAATGTGTTGGTAACATTTGTGCACTCGGCACACACCAAGAGAGCGGCGCGCGACACACATCGACGCGGCGAACGCCCGATCCAGGAGATTGCGAAGAGCAAACTAAAGAAAAAGAAGAACGCGACCCGCAGGCGATACGCGCGCATCGAACGGATACGCACGAATACAGAAGCAAGAGACAAAGAAGACATTTCGTCACATTTCTGGATACAAATGGGAGACACGAAGAAGAACACGCAGAACACGAAAGACGCGGTCTCGGAGGCGGGAGCGAGCGCGGAAGCGACGGTGAAACAAACGGAGAGACACGCACACGGTGGCGTGGAAGCGATCAAGGAGCTTGCGGAGAATGTGGCGCACAAGGTGCATGATGTGGGTGAGGATGTTTTACGACGCGCCGATACAGCGTATCACGACGCCGTGGGTGGCGCTCGAGAGGCTGCGGACGTGAATGACGATGGTGTTGTTGATGGAAAAGATGTCAAGGCGGTCGGTGACAAGTGTACGAGCAAGTGCTCGGTACAGTGAAGAGACGATGTTAGCCGACATGGAACTGTTCAACGATGCGACGAAACGCAAACGTCACGCGAAAGAACATTGACGCGTACGAAACCAGGACGAGCGCCCGCACACAGTGCTATGATTTACACACGCCGTGTGCGACTCTTTTACCATTCGATTCGACGAGATCGTCGAGGTGTGTTGCTACAAATTCTACGTTTCCATTTTCACCGTGTTCCCCGTGAGTCCAGTCTCACCGCTTCCGCCCGTCCCCGTGGACACACCCGCGCTCGTCGCCCCGGCGCTCGCTGTCATTCCTCCTTGGCTAGTACCCGGCGCGTGACCGCCCTCAGAGTCTCTCTTGCGCCGCTTCTTCTCCTTCTTCTCCTTTTTCTCTCGCTTTCGTTTCTTCGAAGCCTCCGCGTCCGCCGCGTCGCCGCTTCCTCCTGACGCCGCGCTCGCCTCCTTCGCCTGCGAAGCTCTCAGTGCCGCGATCGCGGGCGCCACCGGCCCTTTATCCTCCTCGCTCATCGCGTACGGCGTCGATTTACCCAAACCCCCGAACGCGCGAGAGAGCGCCGCGCGATCTGGCGCGTCCAAATTCGGCTTGGCGAGCGGCAGCGCCTGTCGCAGCGTCGGTTCGAGCTCCATTGCCCGCCCGACGCGAAGCAAATAACCCGCGCTCACGCCTCCAATCTCTTTATCGCAATCGATCCCCTCGGGCGCCGGCGGCGCGCTCGAAAAGTAGGCTCGAAATTTCGCCAAACCGAGCGGTGTCAACGCATCTCGCGCGCCGTGGTGCGCATCCGCCCCGCGTGCCGACGCGCTCGATCCGAGCGCCGCTTCTAGCCGCGACATCCGAACGGTTCTTCGCGTCGGTCCTGCGATTCCTCGAGACGCGACGAACGAGCGAAGGAATGGCGTCGCGCGCACTTCAGTCTGCGCCTCTCTTACTCTTCGGTTGAAAACGCAACTCGCACTCTGCGAACCGACGAGCGCGAGCATGAGCTGGTTATCCTCGTCCAAAGGGTACGAATCGGACGAGTTTGAGGAGAACGCGACGCCGTTCTGGGAAACCGCCGTGGTGTCACTCTCGGATGGCGAGCGACGCAAGCCAAACTATTACGAAGGATTGATTCCTCTTTGGCCGCACTTGGGCCAACTCATGGTGCGTGACGATTTCGAAAAGCGTCGTTGGATGCACAGGCGTGCGACGAGACGATGGACTTTGGAAGCGATTGTGCACGTCGTTAACGCGACAATGACGCGCGATGACTGACTGACACGAATGAGTTTTTCGAAATGCGCGGACAGGTCATGGCGTTTACGGTGAAGGGTGTTGTCGACGGTTTGGACAGTTTTACCGGTAAAAAGATTTCCGGGACGACGCAACCGAACATTACGATGGATGATTTCAAACGAATTATTGATGACGCAATGGAATTGGCGCTGATGAAGGCGCACGACATGAAATTGCGGCGGACGGGTAACCCGAGTAAGGCTGTGGACCACCCGGGATACGAGCCCATCATTCACGAGCCGGCGGATGATTTACCGTTTGAAGTCGTCACTGATGGCATCGTTGACTTTAAGACGGACGATGTGGTTGATATTTTAAAGCATAGGAAGCGCGTGGAGGAGAATTGCAAGCGTCGGGAAAAGGTGGTCAAGTCTGTGCTCTGGTGGAGAGTGGGCAAGCCTCCGAACGTCATTCGCGAGGAACTCATGCGGGAAGAGGCGAGAAAGGTTGCAGAGGCGAAGAGACTCGAGTTACCGATACCAAAGTCTGTGTTCGGTACGGATGAGGAGATGGAAGCTTTGAAGGTGATAGAAAACGATAGGAGACAGGAACTCAAGGTGAAGCTCGAAGAGAATCCATCCGGCGTCGTCAACTTGATGTGGCCAGAAGAGCACGAGACGTGGTACAATCAAATGTTGGCGCACGAGCTTCGGCGATTCGAGGTGGCAGTCTTGAGGATGGATTACAGCGTTTCCATGGGTTTGAAGGTGGGGAAGGATGGTAAGATTGCGCCGAGAGGTAAGATGCGGCACTGTTGCACCATTTGGAGATAGATGTTTATGTAATTCATAAGACGTAGGACGATAGCGTACTTCGCGTAGCGCTTGTTTTGTCTCCGCTAACACGTTTCTACTTCAGTATTTCATCATCAATTCTAATAATCCTAGGTTGTCTAGTCGTAAATGTCTTCCTTTTCAATGTGTGAATGTTGGTTTTCATCCTTGGTAATTCTCCAATAGTAGTCGGTGAGTTCTCTCTGGCCCAAAACGTGAGCGAATTCCATGTCGTGCGTAATCACGATGAGTTGAAAATTCTCTTGATCTCTTCTGCTCTTCATGATTTCGATAAGAGAGCGCGCGAGTGCGTCGGAGTTTGGAGCATCTAAATTCGTCGTCGGCTCATCGAGCGCGAGAATACCGCAGTTCAAGCAGAAGGTCTCGGCGAGAGCGAGGCGAATGATGAGACACGCGAGAACCTTTTGCCCAGCGCTGCACCTACCGCGCATCTCCAGTTCAGCTCCGCCGCATAACATCACAACTCGGTAATTGTATGAACTTCTACCCGTCGTTCCGTCAGAGTCACTTCGAATCTGGATGTAGTCAATGTCTTGACCTCTGTACGTACGCTGCCAGAGCTCCCTGACAACCTTGTTGATCTCCTCCATCTTGCTAGCGTGAAACGACATGAGCGCCTTGTCGAGAGCTTTATGGTAGCGATCCAAGTCGTCACTCACCATCTCGACAGTCTTGAGCTCCACCAGTTGTTTCGACAGCCGCTTCTCAATGTTGACGTACTCAGCGCCCTTGAGCTGATCACCAGCCGCCTTCATCGCCTCTTGATGGGCGCGCTTTCGCCCTTGCGCTTCGGCCACCTCGTTACCGTAATCGATCTTGGTGTTTGTAATATGTCGCAACTTTTTGTCAATCTCCGACATCTCGCCCATATTGTGCATTTCAATCGTGAGTTGCTCAATCTTTTCGAGAAGTGTCTCTTCTTCTCGCTTCCCCTTGAGAAACGCAATGTTGTCTTCAAGCTCGCGCTTGAGATCATTTTGACGCGAGATAATCTCATCCTTCGACTTGAGTTGCTTCGATCGAGACTGCAGCTTGGCCTCGAGCTCTTCAATTTTGCCGTTCGTTTCATCCAGAGACTTGTTATGCTCAGCCAATCGTTCGGTCGCACCAGATGCGGCGGCTTGTTCGATAGCTTTGTTCATGCCGACGAGAGAATCTATGACGCGCTGTAACTCACGAATGATCGTTTCAACTTCTCGCTCCTCATTCACATGCTGCTGTCGCTGCTCCTCGCGTTCACGCGCTAGCTTTTCCTTCTCCGCGAGGCCAGGCGCACGTTCGCTCTCCATTTGTTGTTGCTCTTCGGCGCTCTTATCGAGCATCTTGTTGATTTCGTTCACATCATTCTTAAGTTGAGAGCGCTTGTCGCCGCGAGACTTCGCAACCAAGAGTGATTCACGCAAGTCGCGGGCGTTACGCTCCAGGGTCAGGATTTCGGTATCGTGTCGTTCTTTGCGTTTTTGAAGAATGGACTTCTCGCGTTCAGACGCCTCGCGCTTCACATCAAGCATCTCAATGTCGTTTGCAATATCGAGAGCAGACCGCGCGACGCCATCGATACCCAAAGAGGAAGACTCCAAAGAGTCGACAATAGATTGCAGCGCGTCCGCTTCCTTTGCCAAACGAGAAATATTACTCACATCTTCAACAAGAGCCGCCGCAGCAGCGTGTGAATTTTGATTCTTCGCGAGAATGTCAAGGGATGACTTCTTTTCGTTTTCTGCTTGAGCGAGTTGATCTTCGAAATCGGAAACCAATTTTTCCGTATCCGGTATTTTCGCATTCAGAGACTTGAATCGCGTCGCATTCGGGGCCAAATCTTGAAGCAACTTGCGGCGTTCACGCGCTTTCTCCACTCTCTCTTCCAGCTTAACTATTTCTGCGGGAGCATTCGCCATATTTGTCTTCATTTCGTGAATAAAGCTATCCGTCGCCTCAATTGACTCGAAACCGCGTCTGCACAGAGAACATGATTGATTCTTTTCAGCCTCGGCGACGAAACGAGTGAACAAATTTTGCAGCGATTTGAGCTGCGTCATGTTCGCTTCAACGTCCCCCACTTCTCTGTTGACAGCGTCGAGTGCCTCTACGTAACCAACAAAGCCCCCGGTGCCGAGAACGCGCGCATTGTCCTCAAGTTTCTCGATACATTTGATCTCTTCCAAATTACTCTTGTCCTCGGAGAGCGATGTTTTCGCTGACTTGAGCTCGTGTTTGAGGACGGTGACGTTTGATGTGAGATCATTCACCGATTGCTGCGCCTGCGCCATGGCTTCAGACAGGTCGTCCAGCTTTTCAATTAACGCATCCTTGAGTTCAGAGTTCATAGGCATAGCGGCACCGAATATCTCGCGAAGCCGAGTTGAGTGGCCTTCGAGCAGGTTTTCCAGGGCACTATTCTTCGAAAAGAGCTCTTCCTTCTTCATTCGCAGTTTCATTTCACTTTCGCCGGCTTGAACCGCGCGCTCTTGTTCGCTGCGCAACTTGGAAATTTCCTGTTCAATTTCATCCAGACCCGAGTCCACCTTTTCCATATCAGACTTGAGTTGCGTGGCAAAGTCTGACTTCATCTTTTCACTGTGCAATTCATTCGCACGCTTCACGCGCGCTTCCAGGTCTACTATGGCGGAATCGTTGACCAAATTTTCGCAGAGCTCCTTGTTGATCTCCTCCAAGCGAGCTTTCCAACCCTGCTGCTGTTCATTCAACAGTTTGATTCGTTCTGTGTGCGAGCTCAGGCGTTCACTAATCTCATCTATTTTGGCGGCGCAGGATTCGTCGAGCTCTCGATGTTTTGTTCGCATTCTTTCCATCGCCTCTTGTCGCATCGACAGACGAGCCTCGAGCGCGTTCGTAAGCTCATTGGGATCAATATCTGGACCGCTCGACAAGTTCACTTCCGGATACGTCTTCGAAATCTTTTGAGCAAATGCTTGACGATCTTCGACACGTTTGCTCTGCGCCTCGGCTTCGGCACCGAGCCTGCCGGCGGTTTTTATCATCCGCTCGCGCGACTCCTTAGACGCCTCTAGCTCGAGTCTGGTATCCGTCACTTTTCTTTCAAGAGAGTCGCGTTCCTGCTTCATGATGGAGAACTTTTGAGCAAAAGTTTCGCCCATTTTTTCGAGTTCTTCTAGAGACTCTGTCAACTCGGTGGACATGCTCGCGAGCTTTCTGGCGTTTTCAGACGTCACCGCTTCGCGTCGCGCCATCAAAGCGTTGCGCTTCTCGTGAACTTCGCGAACAGCGAGCTGCATGGCTTCAACCTGAGCAACCTCCTCTTGAATATCCTCAATCTTGGAATCGAGCATGGCGATGCGTTTGCTCAAGTCTTCAGCCTTGTCGCGGTTCGTTTCAAACGTCGCGCGGAGTTTCATGGCGTGATCCTTCTGAATTTTCAAAGACTCCACCTTGCCTTTGTAATCGCGAATGAGACCAGTCTGCTCCGTTTTCAGCTTTCTAATGTGTTCGAGCGCCTTAGTGTACTTGGTGGCGCTGAAAATTTCGTCAAATTTCTTCTTCAATCCCGCGCTATCACCCAATGGCCAGTTGGAATCTTCCTGGTGAACGAAGACGACGTTTTCCAAAATCGCCTTGGACACGCCCATCAACGCTGGCACTTCCGCGTTAATGTCCACACACTTTCTCGAAATACTCACCTTGTTTCCATTATCATCCACTGACTGTATCACGCTATCTAAATCCTTCTTCTCAAGCTTACCTCTCGCCTTTTGCGTCAACTGAAACGACCGTATCACCACAAACGGTTTTCCCACCACATTTCTAAATCGCAACTTAATCTGCGCCTTGACCTCCGTCACGTCCGCCACCTTTGGATCGTGAATAAACGCTTGCCCGCTCCTCGCAGATGGCGGAAGCTCACCCGTCGACCCCATCTTCAGACACTCGATGATTGTCGTCTTACCCGCACCGTTACGTCCGACGATGAGCGTCAGCGGTTTCGGAAACTGAATCACGTTTTCATTTTCTGGAGAAAACGACCGGATCCCTTTAATCAAAAGCTACGAGTCGGTCGGTCAAAACCGTGCGTTCCGTCTCGTCAGTCACCCACCATCCTCAATATTCACCCGTCGTCATCGAAACGTCGACGTCGCTCTCGAACAGTCAATCAATCGAAAGGGAGTTTCAAACGCGATGTCACGAAAACACAAACGACAGCTCGCCCTCTCCCTCCCGCGCGCCCGCGGCGCGTTCGGTTCGACGATAACCTCTCGCGCACCTTATCCACCGTACACATGACGACGATTCGATCCGATCCCGGTGGTGTCTCTCGATCGTCGTCGACCGTCGCGTTGTGAAGTTGAAGCCAAACAAAATCAGAGGTGCATAGTTTCGAATCCACAGTGCGCGACGCGTCACCACGATGATATCCTCTGTCACCCGTCCGACGCGTTTCGTCGTCGAAACCGCCCGCGTCCGACACGGACGAAGAAACACGGCGACGTTCGCGAGCGGACGCGGTCGTGGAGGCGAACCGGATGGATCGCGCGTGCAAGGCGGGCTGACTAAGAAGCGGTGTGACTGCTGCAGCGGCACTGGACTGGTGCTGTGCCCGACTTGTAACGATACCGGTCGAACGGGTTGGACGATCGATGGAAACACGCAGAGGTGCGATAGAAAAGGGTACGTGGAGGAATACGGCGGTGGGGGGTTGTTCGGGATCGGGGCGAAGAAGATTGGGGAGAAGAAGTGCCCGCGGTGTAACGGCGGCGATAGAAAATACACACCGGGCTCGATAACGTGCGCGCGTTGCGGCGGGAATAAGTTTTTGTATTATCGATCGGCTGATTGGCGGTGATTCGAAGCGGAGTTTTTGATTGATCCTGCCTGTTGTTATTAAAAAATTATTGTAGTAAGGATGTGAGCTTTAATTCGCGCTTCTAGAGGACTAATGTATGTTATGTTGCGTGCAATGATGAATAAATGTTCCCAGATTCCGCGGACGTGTGTGTCGGCGCTACGGAATTTAAATGTCTGGGAGGTAGCTTTGTCGGATGCGACAATATACCGTCAAGAAGATACTAATCGCGGGACCCCAGTAGATTACGCGCTCCTTGGCTCCGACGAAAAAACCGCCCACGCCTTGCTCGGCGAGAACGGCTTTCGCGGTGTCGATGGGACTCGTGCCGTCGGCGTCCGCTGGCATTCCCGCATCGACGAGCGCTTTGCGCTCGTTGATCATCCTCGTGACGACGACATCCACAGGTGTGGTGCTAAACGCGCCAGCCATGCCACCGACGGCGCCGAATAAGGCTTCGGTGATTGGGGCGTCCGGATCGAGAGACGTGATGGAGAAGGTGATGATGAGCAATTTCAACCCTTCGAAAATCGCAAGCTGAATGCCGCCGAAAGGAATGTCTCTCGCCAGCGCTGTCTTCCAGCACTTGAACAAGTTTCGTCGTGCCGCAGCGGGCAGGACGTTGGTCTGAATCGCCTCTGGAACAGTCATGCCGATTTGCGTTCCATTCTTCACCGCCTCCGCGGGCAGGCGTAGAATCGAGGCGAAAAATTCACCAAACCCACCAGCTATGAGGTAGACGATGATAGGGTGAGGCTTCATGAGATCCACCTGCAAAAGAACGTCTTTCGCATTTTCATACAGACCGAGATAGAGGCCGAGCGGGATGCCTTCCTTCATCAGATTGGCGCTCAAGCCCGAGTACAAAGAAAGCACTCCGCCTTCGCCCACGATTTCGTCCCACGTGGGTTCGTACCCACGCGTAATGCTCGCCAACTCTTCATCCGTCGAGCCCTCATCCATACTCATCGACGTTTCCAACGATTTGTTTTGCTTGAGCGAGATTTTCCTCACCTTGACCGTGTCGAGCGGGTGCATAATCGCGTTGGACACTACGCTCGCCACGAGCGCCGCTCCGTACACGATGACTGGTCCCTGCGCCCCGAGTTGACCGAAAATAACCTTGCGCTCCTTGAGTCTCCGCTGCAAAGACGCCTCATTCGCGCGTTTATCCACTAATCTCTTCTTCTGATCGCTAAGCTTTTCGTACTGCTCCGACTGCGTGAAATCGCTCAGCTGTCCCTCGACGTTTTTCGCCGCCAACAGCGCCAACTCGGCGTCCACCTGTTCCAACTCCTGCTCATCCACCGCGTTGAGCGCGTTGAGCTCTTGCAGCAACACATCGATATTCCCTCTCGTCAACACCGACGCCTTTCTGTTCCGAGATTTCTCGTCCAACTGCAACAAATTCTCCAACTCGACGCCGCGCTTCGGGTTGTACAAGACGCCGCTCGTCGAGCTCCCGAACCCTTCCGCGAGCGCGTTCCCCGGGCACCCGAACGCGCTCGCCCCGACCACGCACGCCGCCGCGACCGCCGCGACCGCCGTCGTCCCCGCCGACGCCGACGCCCACCCCCCTTCCCCCACGGGCGACGCCTCGTCGCGATGCCCACGCACCGCTGACGTCACGATGGTTGCGCGCGCGCCGCGTCCGCGTCCACGTCGCGGTGCGCTCACGGACGCCGCCGACGACGACGACGCGCGACACGCCGGCACGTGACGCATCATCATCGTCCACGCGCGTTCCCGACGTCCGCCGTGTGACGCCGTGCGTCGCGACGTTCCTCCCCCGGCGTCGTCGTCGTCGTCGACGTTTCGAGCGAGCATCAAAAACACCCGCGTGCGTGCGTGCGTGCGTGCGTGCGTGAAATCGACGACTCCTCAAAAACACCCGAAAGTGGAAGCGTTCCTCTCGACCGAGGGACCGACCGAGGGACGGACGAACCGAGGGACGGACCGAGGGACAGGGGGTCCCAACCAATCACTCGTTATCCGACGTCGGCGACGCCAGTGACGGACGCCGTGCGACGACGAACGACGGACGACGAACGACGGACGACGGACGCGGTTGATTGCGGAGAACGGCGATGACGGCGATGACGACGACGATGACGACGACGCGCATCGGTAGCGGTGGGGTCAACCCGGCGGCGACCGAGGGGCGGCGAACGATGAGACCGATGACGACGAAGAACCGAAGAGGGCACCGACAGATCGCGCGCGCGGACGTCGACCCGGAATCCCTGGCGATTTTGCAGCAAAAGCTCGGACAGACGATCAAGTTTGAGGGCGCCGGGGCGGAAAAGCTCAACCAGGGCGTGCTGTTGGACGCCACGGGCGGGGCGATGCGCAAGGGCGATAAGGTTCAAACCAAGGATGACAACGCGCTGGAAATCATGTATGATCCGGAAGGGTTGTTCCCGGACGTCGATGAAACGTCGTCGTCGATGTTGATCGATCGGCGGTTGGGACAACGCGCGAGGGAGGCGGAGGAAGCGTTGGAAGAAGAGGCGAAGAAGAAGCACAAGGAGGAGCGGGAAAAGCTGCAGGCGCTGCGAGACGCGCGAGTGCAACCGGATGATCCGGAAGCGTTGGTGCAGTATTTTTTTGAAACGGAGATTAATGAGATGGAATATGAGATTGTGCGTTGCAGACCGTTGCTCACGGATGCGTTTTTCGCAAACTTGAAGGAGACGATTGAAAAGTCTGACGGGTTGGACAAGGAAAAGCGCGAGGCGCTGTACACCGTCACGAGCGGTTTCGTCGGTTTCGTCGATCAAACCACCAAGGCGATGCTTCAACCGCGCGAGCGCATGATGAAGCTTCTCACCGCCAAGGATAAAAAGGCGATGATTCTCGAAATGGTTGAGACGGGAGAGCTCGATATCAACCTCATGGCGCTTCTCAAGACGAACATCAACACGGCTAAGGAAGCCGGTCTCACGCAAGAGGCTGAATTCATGGAGAAGATTTACAACGCGTGCGCAAAGTTTGTGAGCGTGTGATGCGCCTCCGCTTTGGCTTTGTTCGCGTTCGACATTCCATCATCATCATCATCCGCAGCGATTTATTACTACGACGTCAAGAAGAAGAATGACTATTATTTGTAAAAAGAAGAGGGAAAAATGATCCATAGAAGCGCGCTTCTCCTGCTCGTTACTTACGTTACAACATCTACGGAAAGAATCGTTGCGACAGCTCGCTCAACACTTTATTCACGCCCAACAAAACCCCAGCGCTTCCAAAGATACCCACCATGACGAGCGCCGTCGTGCTCAACGCGCCACCGACGCTCGGCCACTCGATCAAGCCAACCTCTTCCGCGGCGCCCGCGAAAATGTTCGCGCCCTCATCCGCCTTGGCCTCCTTCGCCGCCCGGATCGCCGCGCCGATATCCTCTGCGGACGACGACGGCGTCACTTCCGTCGCACCGCCGCTCGTCGACGCGTCGGACGCGCCTTTATCGCCGTCGCCGCCCGACGTCGTCGTTCCTTCAGTGGCGTCCTCGCCTTCGTTGGCGCGACGCACGACGACGACTCGACGCGCGCGAGCGCCGCGCGACGACGTCGAGCGGAACGTCACGCCGCGCGTCGACGTCGATGGTTTGGTGGATAACGCAAAGGACATGAGGCGAGGGCGGGTGGGGGGCGTCGTCTGCGCGTTCGTCGACGCCGACGTGTGACGAAGGTTGAGGAGGTTTGAGGTTTTCATGGGTGGATTTGGATTTTTTCGCCGCGAAGGCGCGTTTCGTTTACATTACAACCACAGTGTCGTCGTCCACAGGCGAATTGAAGAAGACGATCAGTGCGGGAGAGAGACGGCGGCGAACCCAAGCCTAATGAGATCGCGAAACGTGGCGTCGGAGGCGTTCATCGGGGTTTGGTAACGCATGAAGATGTCGATGGCGATTGCTGCGGCTGTCAATCCGGCGCAGAAAAACGCAAAGGCGTAGAGGGCGGAGAGGACGGATGAACCGATGCGAACGCCGAAGATGGTCGGGTACGCGTCGGAGTTTCTTCGTTCGACGATTTGTTCGAGCGATTTTAACGCTTCGATGGAGAGCTCGTTTCTCTGTAAGATGGCGGCTTTTTCCTTGGCCATGCCGGCGTTGAGAATGGTGGAGTTGTCGAGGAAGAGTTTCCATCGAGCCTCTTGGAGCCGCACGCAATCAGCCTCTTGAATGTCGTGCACCTTTGCAGCGGTGGATGTCATCGTGAGAAGGGGTAGCATGAGTAAGGTTGCCACGATGAGAGGGTAGACTGGTGGTGAGTCTCCGATTTCTGTGATTTTGGCGAAATCGAAGAAGAAGTATAGACGTAACACCTTGACGAGACTCACGGCGACGATACCGACGACGAGTGTGAGCACGTGCGTCATGTAAAACGTGCACCAGTATTGCTCCAACTCTCTAAAGTCTTCGACAACCATCCGAATGCGAATCCAAGGAAGCCAAGCTTGGCAAATGTTGACAAAGGGAATGTCGAAAGCAGCCGCGGAGCTCGGATCCGTCGTCGCTTGGAACATGAGCCAATGCAACATGTCATGGTAAGCGCACGCGCACAACCGTCGCGACGTGATACAGAAGACAAACACCGTGATCATTTGCCACACGAAGGCGAGAATGATGCCACTGGAAGATCCCTGCCACATCGACGGTGACACCGATTGAAACTGAAAGATTGAGCTCGCCGAAGTCGGACACGCTTCGAATCCTAGGAACGACGGCACAAGGCTCGCTCTCGCCGGATCGACGCAAAACGACGTCGCGGTGGGCGCACCGAACATTGATACACCTCTACCCAGTCGTACAATGTAAGGCAAAGCAGCCACGGCAAAGGACGTAATGAGAAATATCAACATTTGCGTCCAGTGCGTCGTTCGCGAACTCAGCCAATACGACCTCCACGATTCTTCGTTCGTTCGAGCCAAGAGTGCGTCGAGAACGTCGCGCTCTGATACTGTCTTCAGTTGCAAGAGCTTATTCGACGCCACAATGTCTTCTATGCTGAATTTGGCGTGGAAATCGCCGCGTACGCCATCCTTGGTACCGTGCGCCTGCGACTTTCTCCCTGATTTCACCTTTCTAGAATGCTCGTCTTGCACGTTTTCCAAATTTTCCGCAAAGTTATCCATCTCTGCCAACCAACGTGGAACATCTCCGCTCTTTCCACCGTTCTTTCGACCTCGGCCGTTAGGCAGTGCGTGCGTATTCCCGTTGCGGTCGTCGTCGGCGGAAGTCTCGGTCTTTGTGTGTTCATCCTGCGACGCGCGAATGCCCGTAGGGATTTCTCTCGATCGAAGCGTGTCCACTGTTGGATGCTCTTGGACGAGTTTACTATCACCATCAGGGAGCTCCGATTTTCCACCCGGGAAAAACAACGTGATGGCTGACATTCTACTGTACGTATGTACGTCGGCCGACGCGAGCGCCATGGCGACGAATGACGTCAGAGTAAATGCGATAGCGCCGGGAACGGCTCCGTCGGATACGAGCGACATGTCGTAATCAGCCGTGAAGAAGAAGTAAATCACGATGATGCCGAGTATCCAATACGGCGTGTAATACAAACCCAGCGCCACGAAACTCGAGGAGACATTTCGGCTGCGCCATTTCGAAGAGTAAAACATGAAGCGAATCATGTGCAGCGTTCTTCGCACTGATTTCGAAAAAAAAACCAACAGCGGACCGGTAACTGGCAGCGTCAACAACTGGAACAAGACGTTTAGGTAGGACGCGGGCCCGTCCAACAGTGTTGACGCGTCCGGTATACCTTCAAACTCATCTGCACCGAGTGGATCGGTATCGGCAATGGCGTACAGCGCCACCGCTGGTCCCGTGCATCCTCGCTCGAGCGCCGCTCGCATCGCGTCGTTTGCGTACTCGTCCCAGTACCGCTTCCACGTTCCGCTCAACACGAGCTTCACGAGATGTTCCACGGGAATCAACCTCTCCCTCGTCAAGCTCTCGCTCCCAAGCCCACTGAGACACCGATTAAACAGCCTCCGAAACGCGACATCATCCAAGCCTTCGATATAAATTCCTCTGTGTATAAACCATCTCAAACTGTGCTCGTTTACCAGCCTCGTCGCGTCATTTGGAATCGACCCAATCCGTCTGATGTACTTTGTTTCGTTCCGTTTCCTCCTCATCGCGAGAATCCTATCAATCGCCACGATTATTTCATCAGCGCGCTCTCGCTCTTTATCACCCACCGCCAGCGCTCGCGCGATGGACTCGACATCTTTATTCGCTCCGACGTCACCGCCTTCGATATCCACGCTCGGCAACCCAGACATCTTAGTTTTCTGCTGCGCCAACGCTCGCGCGCACCGCTCCCGAAGCCTTCCCAATTGTTCATCCGATTTCGTCTCGAGCACGTGCGTCTTCGCCCGCGGCACCCTTCCCGCGCGCGCGTCGCGAAACTTTGACACGATGGTGCTGTTTCTGAAAAAGTTCCAACGAGTCGTTTGCGCGTTCGCATCGTCTCCACTCGACGTCGCGTCGCGCGATCGACGCGCCGCACCATCGGCGTCGCCGTACCCGTCGCGGTCGTCTTCCGCGTCCTCGCGGTTCACGCGCGCTTTCCACGACGCGGACATGAACGGGTCGACGCGCGCGTTGTGGTGTGACGCCCGCGGCTCATTTTTTAACGACTTTTTCAGTGCTAGACGCGCACGAAGCGGATTTGGATGGAATGTCGATTCGATCGAATCATTTGATTGGGCTACAACACGGATGTCGTGATATTTCCGAAAATGGGCTACTGTACCGCATTCGAGAGGCTTGGTCGCGTTCGACGCGGTGGATGAGTCGCTAGTGGTACGCTACGCTATTACGAACAAACGCCGGCGATCCAAGCCTTTGCGAATTTGGCCAGACTCGTCGGTACCCCGTGCGAACCTTCGTGAAAGAAAAACTCTCGCGTGGATTGGTCAAAGTGCGACGCGAGTTGGTTCATTCTCTCGCGAGTGACGAGTGCGTCTTGATCGCCGTGTGCGTGCAACGACGGGATGCGAATCGGGGAGATTGCGCGTGTCACTTCGAGCATGGTTTCATCCAGCGGCTCAAATCCGGCGACGAGGACGACGAATCGAACCGACGCTCGGAGTTCTTCGATCGAAGCCAACGCTGCAACCGCCGCCGTGGCGCCTTGTGAAAACCCTATGATCCCCTCGAACGGCCCTTCCGCCGCGATCAAACGTCGAATCGCATCCACTGTCTCGTTCCAACCGTCGTACGTCTTCGACATAGCCGGTCGCGTCCACCCTTCGTCGCAAGACCGTTTCGCCCCGCGCTCCGCGTTTTCCCGCGACGTAAACCACGCCCGCGACGACGTCGCAGACGTCGACGTATCCATCCCGCGAAGCGTCTCCGCGTCACCGTCGAACGCGCCCGCAACGTCGTGCGGCGCGTCGAGAAAGACGTACTCGCAGTGGCTCTTGAGCGCTTTTCTCAGCGCGCCTATTTTACCTCGAAAAGTCGCGCCATCCTGCGCGAATCCGTGCAGACAGAGCGCGCGCATTTTGCGGCGCGCATCGCTCGGCGCGTCGCCCGTCGTCGACATTCCGGTATTCGCGCGCGCGCGTTCGAACGGGCGGGCGGCGTGGAGTGACGTGGCCACGAAAGCAACACTTTCACGCGCACTTCACTTTCAGACTTGCGTCACACCGCGCCAACGCGCGCTCGCGCGTCGTCATGCCGGCGGACGACGGGATCGATCCGATCGTCCGTGATCGTCCCTACGCGTCCCGCGCGCGAGAGGACCCGAGCGTCGGTCCGTCGCGAGGCGCCGTCGCCGTCGGTCGTTTGGGTGAATTCGGTTGGGACTTGCGCGTGGACGCGCCGAAAACGCTCGAAGTTCCCGCGCGCGCGCTCGATCGACGCGGTGCGGACGCGTGGACGCGACGCGGGAAAGCGTGGTGCGTACGAGCGTTCGCATCGTCGGCGACGACAGCGGCGGCGGTGGGGCGTGAAAGGGATGCGGAGACGCGGTTCGGGAATAATCTCGTCGTCGTTTCGTTGGGAAACGAAAACAGAAGGAAAGACGCGAGACGACGGTTCGGCGCGCTCATATTGCGAGGAGAGGATGAGGGTGGGATCGTCGCGGAAAAGTGTTCGTTCGGGGACGTTGGATGTCGGATGACGGCGGAGGCGAGGATGCGTATGCGTGGGAACGTGATGGACGTGGACGCGACGAAGACGGCGGAACGCAAACGGATAGTCGTTGCGTGTCAATCTCGCGCATCGGTTGGGTTGTTTGAGGTGGACGCGTCTGCGTGTGATGAAGTAAAGATGGTTCGCGTGGCGTGTGAAGACGCGGCGGGGTCGGATGTGTTGGGGGTGCGCGTCAATCCCGTCGGAATGACAGAGTGCGCGTACGCGACGGCGGGCGGTACACTCGGAATCTTAGACGCAGACGGTGCGCGTCGGATTGATTCGCCCGCGAGCGAGGACGCGTCTTATTGGTATGGTGTGGGGTATAGCTTTCACCCCAGGCTGTTGTTACACGCGAGCACGAGCGCCGTGTACAGCGTAGATGTTAGAACGAATCGTCGCGAGACGCGTCGGTTGCATCTCGCGCCCGCGGATGAGGCAATCGCGTCGATTTCGTCGGTGAAAGAGCATCTGTACGCGCTCGCGACGTCGAGCACGCGTGGTTCGTCTCGGTTGACCAAGTCGTACGTGGAAATGAGAGACGCACGGCGCGCGAGTGAGCCCATCGTGCGTTGGGAGCATCAAGGAGGCCGAGTCCCGACCTCGTTGCGCATCTTCGATAGCTCTGGTTGGCATCGCGGTGTCAAAGCGAATCAAGCTTTAGGCATCTACACGAGTGGAAATGGGGCTTCGTGCGTGCACGTGTACGAGTGCGAAAAGATCGTCGACGGTCTGCGTGGACAGTCTGGTGTGCAGATGCGTCCGTTGTCCTACGGAACGAGCGTTCCGTTTGCGGCGAATCATTTACGCGGTTTCGACGCAACGAAAATTGGACCGTGGGGCGGTTTATTTTGGGTGGATGATTACGGCGTTCACGTGCAGAGATATGATTTTCAAGAACCGAAAGATTCTAGAACGTCTGCGACGCTCTTACGAGCTTTATACTTTGAGAAACCAGACGTGGACGCGTCGCGTGAAAAACCCGCAAGAATTACTTCAGAGCTCTCCAATCGAGCAACCGAACGCATCGCGAAGAACGCAACCTTTGACAAAGTGCCGCACCTATACGATTATATCGTACACGGTAAAGCGCCGAGCGAAATTGACGTTTCGCGTGACTCGAACGATGAAGCGGAGAACGCGCGCGTCCTCCTTCATCAAACGTTTAGCGACGGATGGACGATGAACGGCGTCGAGCTTCTCGACACCGCAGAGTTCTTATCCGGAAGCTCGACAGCCGCAGATCTCGTCGAATGGCGCTGCACGCAGCGAAAGAATGGACACACGTTACACGCGGCGTCGGACAGATGGAGAAAGAAACGTTCGGATGTGGAGCCGATTCCGAATCCCATCAATCGAGTGGCGTTGGCGGCTGATGTGAGCGATTCGTTCGCGAGCGATTGGCTTAAAGACGAAGACATGCACCCAGACGTGGCGCTCGCGCTCGCGCATCACGCCTCTAGGTCGAACGACGCTGTGGATAAATACACGCGGCGTTTAATACTAGCTTCACGTCTCGCGCATCATCGAGACCGTCAATTACTCGATATGGTGGGCTCGGAGTGCGGTGACGCCCGCGAGTCGTCGCGACATGCACGACAGCCTCGGTCGAAAGATGCTTCGTCGATTCCATTCTTGGATTCGCAGAGCGAGCCGTATTCTCAAGATTCTCAAGATCCGTTCATCACCCAGTTGCGAACACAGTGGCACACGCCAGACAAACGCCGGCGATACGATGCGGACATCGGCGTGTCCATGCCTCCGCCTCCGCCGAGGCCTCGGCGCGGAATTTGAAATGAAAGTAGCAGAAATAGAATTAGCAACACTCTAATGGTAGGAAATAATCATCTAAATGTGTACTAGTAGAACATATCAGTTGCGCATGACGGTATTAGAACTACCCTTGAGGCCGACGTGGTCCCTCGTTTGGTCGAGAGTAGGACCAAACGTAATCGTCGACGTCGTTCTTCCGGCCGCGTAGCCATTGTTACGCGCATATCCGAATTCTTGGCCAGTCTTCACCTCTGTCTTCTTGCGTTCAGCTGCCAGTTTGGCTTCTTCGCGCAACCAAACCTCGACGGTGGTGAGTAGCGACCCCGGTTCGCGATCCTTGAGGCCTTCAATCTCTTCGAACGGTTTGCAAAATCGCAACTCGCCATTGGCGACAAACGCGACGTGAGACATGAACGACTCGAGTCCGTCAAAGATGTGCGTCGCGTAGACGATGGTGACTTGTCTCTCGCTGCATTCATCCCGAAGGAACCCCATGAGCTCGGCGCGTCCGAGCACGTCGAGATCGACGGTGATCTCATCGAGCAACAACACCTTGTACGGCAACATGAGTCCCCACGCGAGCTGCACGCGGCGTCGCTGTCCGTCGCTCACCTTGTGCATTCTCCAATTCACATCCACATCGAGCACGTCAATGATACGCTGCTTACGGACCGGATCAACCCCTGGAATCGAGTCGAGCATCCGACTCGCAGGGAAATCACCCGCGAGCGGAATGTTATACCCCGCAAACGCCACGTCTCGCTGCCAGTTACCGCCGATAAAACTCAAATCCCCGCTCGACGTCAATCCCGTATCATAGAACGCCTCTCTTCCCAACACGAGCACTTTCTCCCTCGGTACCAAGTGTTTCCCAGCCAAAATCTTCAACAGCGTCGTCTTCCCAGCCCCATTCGCGCCGAGTAACAAACAACACGCTCCCGGCGCCAACGCCACGCGTAAATCTTTAATCAACGGCGTCGTCCCTTCGATCGGGCTTCCATCAATCCCGGGGTAGCTAAACGTCAACCCTTTCACTTCAACACCCATGACGTCATCTCCAACCTTTTCCGCCGTCTTCACCGGCGCTCGCGTCGCTCGATCGACCGCGTCTCGGCCGGGTTTTCGCAACCACGGTTTCGGTGCGTCTGGGTTCGCTTCCGCTTCAGCCTTCGCAGCCGCCATCTTTGCCCACCAATCCGTCGCCGCGGGCGCTTGTTCGCACGCCACCGTGGTGGAGGCTTCTTTCGCATCGCGGGCGTACCCGGTTTCCGCCACCGGGACCGGCATCGTCGGCGTTCGCGTTCGTTCGGTTCGTCCTCTGAGTCGCGACGTCTGCGTGTGACGTCACGGAAAAGCGCAGCCCTTTGGTGGAGAAAAATTGTTGTAGAGTTTGATTTTACCATGGTATCGACATCATCTATCTAGCGCGCGCCGACGAAAGCGTCGACGGCGAATCTAATGCTTTCGAGCTCGTCGTGAAGGGCGTTGAAGACGCCGCGCATGCGCGAGTAGCGCTCGCGGCGGATTTCGGTGAAGCGTTCGAGCGCTCGTCGCGAGTTTTGGCCGCGGCGAAGCTCCTCGTATTCATCCGCATTGGCGGAAAGCCTGGCGTGGATGGATACGTAGATGGCGTACTTGGTGTCGTACATGGCTTTGACCGCTTCGAGTTCGTCATCGGTTTCGATTTCGCCAACGGGTGGGGAGGGAACGTATCGACTCCAGGCGTCGTCTACGTCGCCCTTGGCGCGCTCTGGAACGTCGAGCGCGACGGCTCGGGGCACCGCGTGTGCGTTCGGTTCTAAGTCTAAGCTCGGAGATTGGTCTCCGAGGTCCATCGTCACACCCTTTCGCAAAACCTTGGGTGGCTCTTGGAGCGGCGGCGTCGGCACGGATGGTTCTTCCTCGACGACGACGCGCGTCTCCTTCTCCTTGACTTTGCCCGCTTCTTCAACCTCCTCGAGTTCGTCCGTCATCAACGGTGCCGCCGCCTCCGGTTTAACACTAGGAAGCTTGAGATCACGCGCAGACGCGGTGAGCATCGCGCTCTGTTCTTCAGCCACGCGTCTCACCGTCCCCAAGAGCTCGTACCTCCCAGGAGGTTGAAGTTTCGCCACTTGTTTCACCGCGTCTCGCACGAGTTTTTGACTCGGAGCCGGCTTCGCGCACAACGCAAACCCTTTCCCGACGCAATCCCGAATCGCATTCTCCGACAGCGGTCGCTCAAACAGCAGCGCCGACACCGCGTGTTTCACCCTCGCAAACTCCCCACCCGAACCCGTGAGCAAGGACGCCGCGACAACCTTCGCCCACCGATCCAAGTCTCTACGCACGGGCGTCCTTCCGCCAGTCGCCGCGCCGTCCTCCTCCGCCCTCGCCTCCAACGCCCTCGCCTCGCTCACATCCACCACCTTTAAATGCCGCTCGCGCTTCTCCCTAAGTTCCTCCTCCCCTCTCTGTTTCACCCTCGCCGCGGTTCCGTCCTCCAGCGTCCGTCTCGGTCGCAACTTTTCCCCCACGAATCCCACCGCTTTGAGCGCGCGTCCGCTCGCGCCCGCGTCCGACTCCTCGAACGCGTCCCCACGAACCACCGTCGCGGTTCCATCCTCCGCGATCGACGCAAACGTATCCTCGGCATCTTTACACCGCAGCACCCACGCGCGATCGCCCCCAACCGTCCGTTTCCGTCCGTTTTCAACCGCGTCCGTGCCTTCGTCAGCCGCCGCGTCACCGCCCTCGATGCGCGCGTAAATTTCGTTCGCGTCCCGTCGCCACCGCGCCAGCTGCGCCCGCGAGCACCGCACGAGGGCGACGAAGCGTCCACGCGGGTCTTTCGCCCCCACCGCCGGGTCCAACCACGTCGTCGACGACGCGTCGCCGGCGACGCGCGACATGTATGATGATCCCCGCCGAACCGTCCAGCTCTGCCGTTGACGCCCGCGATCTCGGTCGACGGTCGACGGGGGCGATCTCGTCGATGCGGGTACTCGACCGATTGACCGATTGATCGACCGACGAGTCATGACCCTTAAAATAGAGGTAAGGGCCACGGTTAGATGCGTGTACACACGTTGTACACAGTCTCTAGTATGGGATTTGTACCACATTCAGGGTTTAGTTAGGGTTTTGAGTTATACATGCGCGAGACACGGCGCGACGGTTCGAGTTCCAGGTGCGCGATCCAGTGGGTGGCTATATTTGGACGCGCGCGCGATCGAGTGCGTTTCGGTTCGTGAGGATGGGCGCGGCTCCAACGTCGGCGCGCGCGGATGACGGGATGGACGAGGACACCGCGCCGTCGGCGTCGGTGACGACGACGCGCGCGTTCGGACGGGGACGACTGCGGTTTCGCGCGGCGGTGGCCAAGGCGGCGAAACGCGAACGAGAGGATGGACGACGGTTGACCTCGTCGTGTGGACCCGGGGCGACGCTGTCGGGGACGTCTCTCGGCGTGTTCGGCCCGGGGAACGAGGCGCGGCGATGGGTGTTTCGAGCGATGCACGGTGAGCGGGCCGAGGCGGTGGTGTTGGCGATCGTCGCTGGGCACTTTGTGACGCTCGTGCTGTTGGCGTCGAGGGAGGAGGAAGACGACGGGGGCGCCGCGAGGGCGCTGCGAGCGACGGATTTCGCGGTGTTGTGCGCGTACTCGGTCGAGGCGGCGGCGAGGATTTTTAGCTTGGGGTTGTTTGGGCACAAGCACGCGTATTTGGCGAGCGTGTATAATCAGCTCGATGCGTTGATTGTCGGGGTGAGTTGGTTGTCGGCGTCGGCGCGATGGCGAGGCGACGAGTCGCTTCTCGCGCGCGTTCGCGTCGGGCAGTTGCGTTTGTTTCGCGGCGTTCTGGCGCTGAAGCGGTTTAAACTTGCCACGGCGGTGGTGTTTATAGCCGAGTCGCTGCATAAATCGTTGCCGCTTTTGCGAGACGTCGCTGTGATCACCGTCGTGTGCGCCGTGTTTTACGCGTTGATGGGCATGGGCATCTTTGGCGGGTCTCTGCGTCGACGATGCGTCGAGACGACGTCGGCGAGCACCGCGAACGCGTTCTACAGCGCGGTGAGCGATCCGCCATTGTTTTGCGGGGACACCGCGAACGAACTCGGTCACAAGGGATACGTGTGTCCGGGCGTGTACGATTCAAATTCGTCGCTCTTTTGCAGCGAGTTGGTGGGGAATCCAGAGCACGGGTACCAATCATTCGACAGCTTTGGCTCAACTTTGCTCGTCATGTTTCAGTGCGTGACGATTGAGTCTTGGCAAGAGGTGATGTTTGCTATGATCAACGCAGAGTATAAATCGTCTGCGGCGTACTTTATCACGTTGATCATCGTCGGTACGTACTTTATAGTTTCGGTGTTCGTCGCAGCGGTGAGCGGAGTGTTTCTGCGACTCAGGCGAGAACACCAGAAAATGTTGCGAAGTCGCTCAGCCGGTGGAGAAGACGAAGAACTTAGAAACCAAACATCGATACGCCGACTCGTGCGTAGATTGAGAGGAGGCACGGGCGAGACGCTCGCCAGCGTGGTTGAGGCTGCCATGGAACACAAAGAGCTGCTGCTCGCAGATTCGTCAAGCGAGCAGACAGAGGTACCGAGTGGCGTCGCACGAAATAAACGGGAGAGACTGCGCCAGTACATGAGCAATGTATACTTCGAAAGAGCAGTCAAGGCGTTGATTGTGTGCAACATCGCGTTGATGTCCATGTATCGATTCGACTTGGAACGCGAAAAGAAGGAGTACTTGCGAATCGCCGAAGGATTTTTCATCGCCGCGTTCGCGGTCGAGGCGGTCTTGCGCGTCGTCACTCGTCGAGGATTTTCGCTGCGGTTGATCACATTTGGTCTGCACGACGAGGACATGCCCGTCGCGTTCGACATGTTAATTGCCGGGTTGAGCGCGATGACCATTTGGGGTATGGGCGTGAATTTGAGCCCGTTCCGCATTCTGCGACTCTTCATGAAGGATGGCGGAATGAAGAAAAAAGGAGGTTTCGACGTCATTGCGCGTGTTTTCCGTTCCATGGGATCGCTCGCTTCTCTTCTCTTGTTCTACGTGGCGACGCTCGCCATGTACGCCGTCTTTGGAATGCAGATCTTTGCAAGGCGAGACGCCGAATTCGCCGACACGCCGAGGTTGAACTACGACACCTTCCCACAAGCCATGTTGACGCTGTTCGTCACCAGCACCGGTGAAGGCTGGACAGACATGATGTATCACGGCGTTCGCGTCACGCCCGTCGCGATACCGTATTACATTACATTTTTCGTCTTGGTAAATTATGTCATTCTCAATCTCGTCATCGCCGTCGTGCTGGAGAATTTAGAACTCAAAGACGTCGAAAAGATGTTTATCCAGTCGCAAAAGTACGTGCAGCACGCAGTACAAACCGCACTATATCGGCACAGATTTGTAGATTTCATGGAGAGAACGCGCGTCAAGATGAAGTTGACCATGAGTGGCAGAAGATGGACAGAGGAACGAGCGCATTGCATCTCCCCGTGGCTTTGTCGACGAGCAGAGATTGAAAGAAACGTCAGACAACGGACCGAGGAAGCGCTCGCTGAATTATTCACGGCTGACTCCAATGTCGATCGAGCTTCGACCGAAGACTTTCTCGTGTGTGAATCCAAACTCGTAGACATTAAGGGTTGTGAAACATCCAGAAAAGAGCTTGCGCCCAACGTAGTGGCGCCGCTCCTGAAGAAGAAAACCCATGGGCGCAAAGAAGTCGAGCTCATTTTCGAAGAGATCGCACACGAGGTCCCAATCGCGCAGGTAAAGTTACCATGGTACATGTCCGACGACAGAAATGCAGCTCGCATCAAGAAAACTTTTCTTTCACTCATCAACTCGAAATTGTACAAGTACGTCAGCCACGTCTTCATCGCCATCTCTGTATTCGCCGTGTTGGCGACAAAGCCAGTTGGTCAGGAGAACAAACATCAAACACTCGTAGACTGCGCCAACATGGCTGTCTTCGGTTACTTCTTTATCGATTTCGTCGGTAATGTCGTCGCCCGCGGGCTTCTGTTGACACCAGAGCCATTCGCAAGTAGAGTTTGGAACCTCTGCGATGCGGGCGTTTTGCTCATCGACGGAATGATTGTCGCGTGTCCGCTCATTCTGGGGAGCGCGTACACAAAGTACTGGCATCGAGCGTTCAACATGGCTGCACCGGTGCGGCCGGTGCGTATATTAACGCGCGTCAAACCGATGCAACGTTTGGTCAAGTCGCTGTTCATCACTTTACCGAGTGTCGGTTCCATCATTTTGCTCACCGGCGCGTTGTTTCTCGCATTCGCCGTACTAGGTATTCGAGAGTTTGGCGGCACGTTTTACAGCTGCACCGACGAATCGGTCGCAAGCAAATCAGACTGTGTGGGGACATTCGTCGACGCAAGCGGTGAGATGGTGATGCGAGAGTGGAAACGACACTTGTTCGAATTCGACTGGATCGGTAGCGCAATGTTGACTCTGTTTGAGACGGCATCGCTCGACGGATGGACCGATGTGATGTTTTCCGGCATGGATAAGGCGGGCGTGGATTTGCAGCCGCAATTTCAGCACAACTGGCCCGCAGCGTTTTACTTTGTGACGTTTATTCTCTTCGGTTCCTTCTTAATGGTGAGAACAATCATAGGAGTCTTCATACATCAGTTTGGTATCATCTCTGGAAGGAAGCTGTTGACGGAGAGACAAAAACTTTGGTACGACATGAACAAAGTTGCGACATCTTTGCGTCCGATTCGGTACAAGGCTGCGCCGCCCTTTGGATTACGCCGGGTTTGTTTCGCAATGTTGAATCACAGATTTTATCGCGTCTTCGTGCTCGCGTGCGTGAGCGTGAACGCAGTGATTATGGCATGCGAGCAGTACGGAGACGACGGCTCTGTTTTCGCGAGAGTGCGCGCGACTAGCGAACTGTGCTTCGTGGGTGTCTATTTATTCGAGGCGGTCGTGCGGCTCGTTTCATCGTACCCGAACGTGTTGCGGCCACTCTCAGAAAAGTGGAACGTGTTCGAGCTCGTCATCGCCGCTGGTTCCGCGGCGACGCTGTGCAGCAGAAAGGGCTCAATCAGAGACCAAATCGGTAGACCGTTTCGCTTCTTGCGCATCTTCAGAGTGATTCGTCACCTGTATTCGGTCCAGATATTAGCGAACACGCTAATGCTTGCAATACCGAGCATTCTCTGCGTCATGGCTTTGATGATGATTTGGATGTTCGTGTACGCAGGCATCGGAACGCAACTCTTCGCAAACGTTAAGTATGGCGAAACGTTGAACAAGGATGCTAACTTTCAATCCTTCACCAACTCATTCCTACTCCTCTTCCAAGTCATCACCGGAGAGGGGTGGCGACAGTACATGTACGATCTCATGGTGACCGAACCGTTTTGCGTCGACGACGGCTCGACGACATCTGACTGCGGCTTTCCGGATGGCGCCGTCCTGTACTTTGTCACCTACGTCATCGCGATGGGCTACATCTTCACCAATCTCTTCGTCGCCGCCATACTCGACCATGTCACGTTTGGCGTCCTTCGAGAAGACGCCGTCATCACCCCAGCTCACCTCTACGACTTCCAACGCGTCTGGAGCGCCTTTGATCCCGACGCCACCGGTTTCGTCGGCCTACACCGCGTAAACGAACTCGTCCACCGCCTCGGCGCGCCACTCGCCGTCGTCTTCACACCTTCCCAGCTCCGAGACCTCCCATACCCTGCTCGCATCGACGCAATCGATGCGTCATCCCTCTGGCGTCGCGAGCTTCGCCGCGAGCTCCTCGCGTCTCGCGGCCACGACCCTCGCGGCGTTTCCTTTGCCGCCGTCCTCTCCATTCTCCTCGAGCTCAAGCTCGGTCCCGACGCCCTCTCCATAGACGCCCGTCTCGCCCGTCGCATCCGACGGCGCGCCGTCCGCGTCCACGCCGCCGTCGTCGTCGCTCAGGCGTGGATTCGCGGCCACGTCGCGAGAAAACGCGTCGCGCGCGTCCACTTGCGGCAAACGTCCATTCGTATTCCATGGCCGCGTTGAAAGTGACACCACCACACTGTAAATTAAATTGAAGATTTTTGAAAAAAACATCATTTTGTTTGTCCGCGACCGAACGACGACGACGACGACGACGACGCACCGCGACGCGACGGTACCGACGCGAAAGGACCGAACGGGAAACGCCCACGAAAATAGTCCCGGTCGACCGATCGACGTCCATCGCTGATCGTGCCGTCCGGCTTGTTGGACGCGCGGCGTTTTTAAATTTGATTTTGATTTTTCAACTGCCCTTGGGATCCATTCCCTTTGCATTCATCTTCAGCCGCACGCGTTCGTCGTGAGGATGGAGGCGTTGAAGTCGCGCGTGCGAACGACGACGAACGATGCGGAGACGAAAGAGATTATGGAGGAGGTGCGTGCGCGATGGTTCGGGTTCGGATATTTCGCGTGGTTGGGGAAGAGAGTCGAGGATTACGTGCAACGCGACGGACAGACAGACTGACGGACGAGCTCGTCGTGTAATGCATCGTCATCGTTTCGCGTAGATCTTGATGGTGTTACAAGACGCGCGAGATGAGAATAAAGTGCTCGGAGATGCGCTCCGTGCGGCACAAAAGGCTGCGAATCGAGAAGAACTGCAGAGCTCGCAAATTCGGGAAGAGTTGGTCAAGGTGCTGGAGACGAGCGACGACGACGCGAAGACCAAGCTCATCGTCACTCTTTTTGACAAGGTTGAGCGGTTGGCGACGCGTTTGTCGAGCGTTTCTGTCACACCTCGTTCAAAGATTGTCTCCCGCATGAGTGATGATGATCCTGATGATGCGGCTTCTGTGCGACGAGAGCTGCACGAAGCTCTGGAGGAGCTTCGAAAAGTCAGCGCCGAGCGAGACCAAATCGAGCAAGCTTTTAGAAATAACTCCGGGGACGACGCGCACAAGCTGAGGAAACAACTCAAAGCGGCGCAGGATGCAAAGATTGCCGCACTTGCAGACGCTGAGGCGTTCGAAATGGAGAGGAATGATGCCATCGCAGAGTTGGAGAGAATGAGAGCGACTAGCTACGGTCAACGCGTTGCCGAGACGAGTGTGGGTGGACGATCCGATGAACGATTAGTCGAGCTCGAAAGTTTGTTGGGCGAAGCTCAAAACGCCATCAATCTTCTATCGGAAGATCGAGAGAAACTGCTTGCGCGATTGCGCGACGTCGAACAAGCCAAGGCGTTGAATGGAACTATACCAGACGTCGTGGCGGCGCAAAACGCGGCGAGAGCGGCGGCGGATGCTGCTAACGACGTCGCTTTTGAAGCCGAGCAGGAGCTCGAGACGCAGCGTGAGCTCGCCTCGCGCCGGGCAGATGAAATTGAACAACTCAAATCAATCGTGAGTGAGATGGACGGCCAGCGAGAGAGCTTGGCGCAGAAGCTTCGAGTCGCATATGCCAGCTTGCGAGAGGTGGAGAGCAAGAGAGATCAGAGCCGATTTGAAGGCTCTGCGACTGAAAAGATTTTAGTCTTGGAGAACGAGTGCGGTCGACTTCAAGATGAAGCCGACACGTTGGCGGAGGCCTTGGATGAAGCGCGAGAAAGAGCGATGCGTGAAGGCGCCTCTGCCGAGGAAGCGCGGCGTCTTGCCGCTACGGCTGAAGCCAAGATTTACAGCGCGGCGCAGGCACGGGACGCGGCAGTCGCGCGCCTTCGCGCGCTTGAGGATCAAGTACATGACGCGTCGGAAAGAGAACGTAATATCGCCATGGAAGCTACTCAGTATCGTGAAGAACTTCGCGTCGCATCAGACGACTTGGCTGCTATGACCAAGGAGCAGCAGGTGGTCAACGCGGAGCTCGTCAAGGCGCTGGGCGAACGCGACAACGCTTGGGCAGAATTGCGGGAAGCCAAATCTGCGCAGTCGAGCGCTGCTGCTAACGCGCAAGCGAAGGAAAAGGAAGTCGACGACCTGGTTAAAGCGTACCAGGAACTCAACGCAGAGAATCAAAGAATCGCTGCGGATTTGGATGACATGGAAAGAGATATGCGAAGGGCGCAAGCTGCGCTTGAAACGTCTGAATCGCGAATCGCGCAAGCGAATGAGAGAGCGAAAGCGGCAGAAGCAGAAAGTAAGGCGTATGCTTCCGACTTGCAAGCGTATCAATGTCAAGTGGATAACTTGACGCAGCTACTTGAAAATTCAGCCAAGGCAAAGGTGGACGAAGGTGACTCTATCGAGGGATTGAAGAAAAAGCTTGAGGCGTCCAACGCAATGTTGTTTGACATGGAACGCGCCAAGGAAATGGCTCGAAGAGAAACGGCGGCGGCCGAAGCCAACTTGTTGGTGGTTCGCAGTCGCTTAACAGACGCTCAAGGCGACAGCGAATCGCTCAAGCACAAACTCAAACTGGAGACTAATCGCGTGCGTGAATTAGAGAGTTTGGTGTCTACTTTGCGTACAAACGAAAACCAGGGAGGCGCCGAAGGCGGCAGCCAAGGCTCAGACGTACTGCGTGAACGCATAAATGTTTTACAAGAGCAGAACAATGGGTTGATGCATCAAGTTGAAACTTTCAATGAACAGCGCAAGGCGTTCGAAACAGAGCTTGAACGTTTGCGCGGCGTTATCGAAGGGTCTGCTGGAATTACTCCGTCTAGTCCGTCAAGTAGGCCAAATACGCGCGCGCTCATCGACGCTGAGGCGAAAATAGACGAGCTGTCGCGTGACGTCGATCGTCTTTCGAAGTCTCTCAAGGATGCCCAGGAAGAGGCTTCCACCATGCAGGGGAAGCTCGACACAGCTGAGAACGTAGCTCTTAGCGCCAGAAAGGAAGCGCACGCTATAGCTCGCCGTGAGGCTGAGACGAGAGCCGAGCTGCAAGGCGTCCGCAGTGAGCTCAGCATTGCGAGAGATGCGCTTCGTGAGGCAATGAATGATGCTCCTCCGGCAAACAATGAGGCAGTTCGCCTGCAGCAGAGGCTTCAAGATACAGAACGTCGCGCGATGGCGGCTGAAGCATCTTTGGCGAGATTGGAGAGTGAGCAGTCCCCCGTCTCGCAGGCATCTGCAGAGGAAGCGCGTATTCTCCGCCAAGAGAATTCTCGGCTACTCAGCTTGCTTTCGCGAACGAACGAAGAATTGAATGAAGCTCGGCGCTTGATCGATGAACAAGGTTACACCGAGCGCGCTGATGATCTCCTCGTTCGTGAACAAGTGCGCGCGGCTGAAGAGCGCACTCGACGGGTTGAGGCTGATTTCGAGCAGCTCGTTCAACAAATGCGTCAGATGGAGGGTGGAGCTGGTAGCGAGCTTCTTGAACGCGTGCAAGAACTCGAAGAGGAGAACGAGGAATTGCGAGATTCTCTCGCGGGCACTGAAGAAGCGACTCTAGAGATGCAGCAAGAGTTGGCGCGGATTTCGGAGGAGTACGCCGCCCTAGCTAGTACACTCACCGAGACAATCCAACGTCACAGTGAGGAGTCACCGTAGTGTTTTTATTTATGTGAAGTATACAACCAGATCGCGCCAAATTCATAGAGCACTTGACGCTCAGTTGTCGATATATGTCGCTGCTGCTATTGAGGTCATTTCCTGATAGCGAGAGCGATTTCAATTTTGAGAGCGACGTGAGCCAGCGCAGTTCATCCTCGTTATCGATGTGATTATCCTGTAGGTGGAGTTCCCGCACAGAAAATAACGTTGATAAATGCCCCAACGTCCGTAGCGCATTTCGTCGCAAAGAAACAAATTTAAGCCTATCGCATCCTTCAAATGTTTGTGCGTCCATCCGGCACAGCTTGTTGCGGTCTGCCTTTAAAGTTTTCAATGACTTGAGCTGGTTGATGCCGTCCAAGCGCGTTAGAAAATTGTTGCAGAGGAAGAGCGTCCTGAGATTCCGACACGATGATATACAAAGAGTGCCCAAGGAGGAGATATTGTTTGAACTAAGGTCTAGAAATTTCAAGTTCCCAAATGCACCCGGCCGCCCGAAAGCGACGTTGATACGGTTGTGTCGCAAATGTAACTTTTCAAGGTGCGGCAACGCGCGTAAAGCGGAAACATCATTGAGGTTATTCTTCTCCAAGTTTAAGTGTTTGACACTTTGAAATCGAGAGCTGACGATGTGATGATCTAGAAGTGTCAGCTCTAGTGAAGACAAATTGATTTGTTCACTACGGTTTGGTTCTTCGCGCTGTAGCATATCTTCGGTCAATCGCCCAGTGTACACCTTTGCGGCATTTTGCCGCGTTTCCTCATCAATCATCGCGGCATCCAATATTTGCAGCTGTGGGAGTTTGAAGACGAGATAGTTGGGATATTCTTTGGAAAATGTGACTGGAGTGCCAATAATCGATAGTACTTTCAAATTTGACAAGCGTACCAACGACGTTAAATCGGCTGTCGAGCTCAACTCGTTGTGTGCGGCGAAAATTTCTCGCAAATTGTGACACTTTACCAATGCGGAGAGAGAACGGATGCGATTCTCCTCTAGGTTGATGATTTCAAGTTTAGTGAGGGACTTGAAGCATGTATGTGACAGTTTCCGAATTCCGCAGTCCCGCAAGTTCAACACTCGCAGTTCTCTTAGCAAGCTCAGCCCTTCGAGGTAAATGTGAGAATTGCCTTCGAGAGATAAGTGTCGCAAACGGCGACATACAGCGAAATCCTTGATCGTCGGTAAATAGTTGTAATTGAGCGTGGCTACATCCAAGAGTCTTAGTCTGTCAGAGTATTCAAACCCGTTTAAGTTTGCGTTTTCTAGACAAACTTCTACCATTTGCGACGCGTCATTTTCGACGTACGAATCGGCGTATTGTCTTGCGACTTCAAATGACAGCTTCTCCTTCACTCCAATGTTAACGCTACGATGTTCGTGTGTTAGATCGATGCGCTCGGGGATGCAGCGATGCGTTGCCAATGCTTGACGAACTCTATCCACTTCGTCGATGAAAACACTGTAGAAGCTGCGAAAATGCGCATCGATGTCTGGCGTCTGTAGAGTCGACTTTGCGCGCGCAAAGCGTTCCTCCTTGATGGTGTGAGCCACAATCTCCGCATCGCGGAAGCTTTGCGCGATGAACTTTTCCACATCAACGAACGCATTCTGGTTACACATCTGGTACTCCCATTCAAGCTTTACCATGAGTTTGCGAAGGTCTTTGATGTCATTCAAACGTGCATTTGATTCTTCTCGCAGAAAATCATCTGCGCAAACGCGTCTGAGTCGTCTGAGTTGTACCATTGCTTCCCTTTTTGCCTGCGTGTAACCAGCTCTGATGAGACTCGAATGAAAACGATAACGAAGCGCCCGTGCTTCGTGTGCTTCGTCCGTTCGGGCGCGCTCCTCTGATGATATTTCGCACTCATCCAACGAGCGCAACTTGGGAAGCAATTTGACGATGTACGACCGGTAACAGTCCGATCGGCTAAACGGAACTCCACCGTGCACGGCGTCTCGACACGTCAATGTCTCTAATCGCGCTCGCACAGCAATGTCATCTATACGTTCGATTGGATTACCAGCCACATTCAAGTACTTTAATGTATTCGGCGCGATGTCTGGCACCGAGATGAGGCGATTCCCTGCCACATTCAACGCTCGCAACCCACTCAAGTTTTTTAAATCGTCCAAACACGAAATGTGATTATCATTCAGCCACAACTCTGTCAACCGCTCGAAACGATGTGGAGCAACGAAAACATCGAGGCATTCAATCGCGTTCCCGTGCGCGTACACCGATTCGAGACAGCGACATTCCTCCGCTCCGTCCAGAGATTTCAAAGAACACTCCGCCACCATCAAACTCCGCAACCTACAACACACACCGACGCCGACAATTGACTTTAATCCTCTCTGTCTCACGATTCGAAGCTCCACAAGCTCTGCACTTTCCGAGATTCCCGATGCAGTCAAAGCCGCGTCGTTGTCCAGCGGCAAATCCTCCATGAAATACTCCAACTCCTTCACATCCGTGCGATTTCTCATCGCCGCTGGTTCAATGTTGCGCGTCGAACCGGGAACGCATGCATCATTTTCACCCATCTCGTCGACGCGCGTCGTCGCACCGCGATCGACAGGTGCGGCAGTGTCGAGTCAACGCGATTTTGGTCCAAATACAGCCATGGGTGACAGACGACAAGGTAACAACCGTTGAGAGAGCTGGACGGCACACGTTGTCGTCGTCGTCGTCGTCGTCGTCGTCGCTCGCTGGCTCTCGCGCACGATGCGCACCGCCGCGCGAACAGCGGCGCGGTACGGCGTCTCACGCGTCGTGCCGCACGCGCGCGAGGCGTCAGCGTGCGCAGATGTGATGAAACGCTTCGATGAACGCGTCAGTCGAGAATGGATGCCAACGAACGTGAACCAAAGACGCGTTGGACTCGTCGACCGCGTTGCGTGGATGCGACCGATGTGGGGCGGCGCGGGCGTCGAAGACGATGCGGGTGGTGATGGACGACGCGATGCGCGGCGCGGGTTCGGTGCGACGCGCGGGTTTCACGCGAGCGCGTCGACGAGGTTGGACACGAACAGAAGGGGATGCCGAGAGAACGAGGCGAGTCGGACGAAGAAGCAGGAGGAGGAAGGGACGACGACGGAGGCGTACGAGTACGATGAACTTCCTCGAGGGAGTGGGGCAGAAGCGATAGATGAGGCAAACGACAAGCGGGCGCTCAAGGCGGTGCATACAGCGATTGGGTGTAACACGGCTATTCTCGTGTGCAAGCTCGGAGCGTACGGAGTGAGCGGGTCGCCATCGATGCTCGCAGAAAGCATTCACAGCGTTGCGGATATCGTTAATCAAGCGCTGTTGCAAGTTGGGATAACGAATAGTAATCGCAAACCGGATGCTGCGTTCAATTACGGCTATCGAAGGGAGCGCTTTGTGTACTCGCTGATTTCGGCGGTGGGTATTTTCTTCCTCGGCGCCGGATTCAGCGTGATGCACGGGATTCACGGAGTGATGGACCCAATACCGGCGGAGAATATATCGATAGGTATCGCAGTTCTCGCCGCTTCTGCCGCTTTGGAGGCGTTTTCGTTGAAAGTGGCGTACGAGTCTCTGCGCGACAACGCGCGTGCGCAGGGGATGACTCTCACCGAGTTTGTCAAATCAGGCAAAGACCCGACGAGTGTGAGCGTCGTCGCTGAAGACGCAGCCGCTGTTTTAGGATGCGGCATCGCGGGCACAGCCTTACTCGCAGCCCAGGCGACTGGGAATCCGATATATGACGCTTGCGGTTCGATTGCTGTCGGAGGCTTGCTGGGTGTCACTGCCATGTACCTCATCAACAGTAATCGTTTGCTCTTACTGGGAAGGTCGCTCGGCGCTGATAAAATGCAAGCCATCACGGAACACATGCGTCGCGATCCCGTCGTCGAAGAAGTGTACTTCGCCAAAAGCGAAGAGCTCGGCGCGGGGACGTATCGGTTTGCGGCGGAAGTTGAATTCAGCGGCAAGAAGATTGTCGAACGTTATCTAGCGAAAAACAGGCGCCGCATGGAGCTGCATTCAAAATTCAACGAGGCATCCTTATCTGCAAACGGAACGGCGATGGACGCAGCCCTCGCACACTATGGTGAGGAGATCGTTCAAGCCGTTGGCGATGAGGTTGACCGCATGGAAAAGGAAATCGTCAAGATTGAACCGTCCATCCATTACGTCGACATCGAAACGAATTAGATAAGTTATTAGAAATAAGCCCTCGCATCTTGGCGTCTTGCACTACTAGACTGTTGTAAACTATCGCTAATCGTCAGTATTTCTTCCATCCCGATGGTCCGCGAGACTCGCGTGGTCAAACTTAGCCTCTCATACATCTCGCCGAGCATGTCGCCTCTAGAATTCACACTGGCGATTGCGTAAAGAGCAAGGTGTCAATATATCATGTCGCTCATTGATTCACCCTGCGAAAGCGTCGAAGTACTCATGGAGGGCTTGCGCCAAAATTGGATGAAACGAAACGTCGCCCTGCAAACTTTCGAACAAGAATTGACTGAGGCTGCCCAGACCATCCTGGGTGGGAAGGATGGCAACGTGGCGGTGCTGGATACGTTTGCCCCCATAACGGAAGTCTCGAGCCACTCTCCGAGCGCGCGTTTGAAATCCACGACAATGGCTGAGAGTGTAGAAGAAAATGTCGCTGAAGATTATTTGCATCGGGAACTCAAGCGATTCAAACCCTCTACAGAGCTAGAGGAAAGTGGCGAGAGTGACGAAGATAATATAGAAGCTTCACTACGCGACGCTTTGGATTCCACAGTCGTCGCCTCGCAGTCGAAAAGAAGAAGTCGCATCAAACGGCAATGGGATCGAGTCAAGGCGTGCAAATCTATATCTGGGCAGTACAAAGCAGCCAGAATGATCGCAACATCGGTCAGGCACTGGTACTACAATCGGAATCAGAGCGCGCGTGTGATACAGAGATTCTTCCGGGGCTGGGTTGCTCGTAAGCGTATCGCAATTCTAAGAGCTCAACGCGTACGACTCGCATGCTGTCTGCAAAAATGGCAAAATGAAACTCACATATTAAAACGCGCTCGTGCATGCATCAAAATCCAAAGTCTCTGGCGCGGACACGTGGCGCGATTGTCCATTCATCGCATGAAACATCACAACGCCTTCCGAACGCATATGGAAGAGCTCTTCAGGCTGTATTTGGAGCGACGCGAAAATGCCCGACGGACAGAAGCAGCGTCGACCGTTCAGAGCGCATGGAAGACCTTCATAGCTCAACGGTACTTTGGTGCGTTACGTCGCTCGGCTCTCATCTTCCAAAGCATTTGGAGAGGAGCGCGGGTACGTCGAGCCGTGAGACAGTATCGATTAGCACTTGGTAACGCCACGCGCGTAGAAATCGAACTGGCCGACGCCGACGAGAATGATTTTGCTGAAATCGATACTGATCCACTGCAAGATGTGTTGAGCAATTTTAAATCAGCCAAAAGGAATGTCCTTGGTTCGACTGAACAGCCATCGCGTGAACGGGACGCACCCGAAGCGTTTGTGGCCACCTGTGATGAAGGCAGCCAACACGCTGCCGCCACTGAATATTTCATTCGAAGGCGTAAACGACATCTCCGTCAGCAGCATAGACGTCAGCGTTCGGATGAACTCAAATCAGATCCTTCGCGCAGGCTCGCAAGATTTCTGTCGAATGCGGCTAAAATCCCAAGACGTTGATTTGTGTCGCTCGACGGCTCTGTGACTTCATAGTTAGACTAGATGACTCTTTGCGTCTGTCACACGGCTAAAGTTTCGCCACGAGTCCCTGGACGCCGCGCGCAGTCGCGACGCGTTGCGCTCATAAACACAGCGCTCGTGCCGATTCTCGTCAACGCGCGTCGAGCCCGCGCGGAGAATCTGCGTCCACTCTCCGAGTACGTCTCCAGATTGGATGAGTGCGTGAGCGAACTCGAGTCGGTGGCGTCTGAACTCGAATCGCTGACGAACGCGACGCCGAAGGATTACGAGCGCATCCGGGGTCTCCTTCATCGCGGCGAGCTCGGTCGGTTCTGGGTTACCGCGCGTGGATGCGACAAGTACACCGGAGACGTCGAAAAAAGTCCTTTCGCTAGAGAGAAGGCTGATATGTGGTCGCTCGTACCCGAGAAGTCTGGACCCCTCGGACGAGCTCTGAAACCCAACTTTGATAATCCGGACGATAAGTTGTGTCTCATTTATTCGTGCGTGAACGATCCGACGGCTCCAGCATCTATCGATACGCTTTACTCGTTGAAGCTGTTCGATGAAGGCTTACGCATCGGGGCAAAAGGCGAGCGGGTCACGGCTGAAGGATTGAGTTTCGTGGCGAAGGATGTCATAGACAAATTGCGCGTGTATCGCGTGTTGGTGCTGGATAAGGCAAATGGTGATCTTGTAGATGAAGCGTGGGTCAATCCAGCCCCACCGGGGTGGTCTGGGGTCGGTATTTAGCGTCTGCGCCTAGCTGTTGTACAATACATTTTACGCGAATTGCTTCAGTTTGAACGTCCCTACTAACGGCCCGTGATCCGAGATGTTGTACTCTACTACGTCGGGCCATTCTCCACGGAGCATACAATCTGGTAATTTGGCGCATTCAATCGCCAGATCTCCCTCTTCCCACGTTTCTTGATCCCAACTCTCTGTGAGCGGTTGCAGCACAACTTTATCGCTCGCGCTGCTCGCCATGAAGTCCGAGATATCGAGAGATAAATTAGGGTCTGCGATCGCGTCAGCCATTCCTCGGATATCCATGCGTTCTACGAACTCTTGGAAGTCGATGAGGCCGTTGCCGTCTTTATCGCACGCCGAGTAAAGCGCTTCCAACTCTGCGGTTAGAAGCCCGGGACTCGTTTCTCCGCAGAGTCCTATTTTGTTGGCAAACTCTATGAATTCTTCTTTCGTCAACCCGCCGTCGGCGTTTTCGTCCACCGCTTCAAAAGCTGCGAGATCATCCTTGAGATTGCTCGCGACAATTTTAGCCCGCATCATGGCGAAAACAGCTTCTTGCCAGGACGCGCCGATTTCGGTCACTTGGCTCGACGGATTCAATAAAAACATGTGATCCACACCCACGGGAATCTTTCGGTGGCTCATGTGCGACACCCAATTCGTGCTACATCCTTGCCGTCGCTGACAATCGTCCAACGCGTTGACGAACCCCTGACTAGTCAGGAATCGATACACGCGTCCCTGTCCCTCTCCATTCGCCCCGCTCGTACCGTTGAAATCCCCTGTCATGATGATGGGAATCTTCCGCCCGCGCAACCCATCCGCCTTCATCATCTGATTCAAGTGCTCGAGTGTCTGAAAAATCTCCCTCAACCGAATCAACGAACTGTTTTCATTGTGGGGAAACAACAAGTGGATATTTACCACCATCGCCTCCAAGTTTCCTCTCTTCACCCTCGTCACGTTCGCCACTCGGTCTCCACAATCGTTAAATAACACATCCTGCGAATCTACCACCTCCAGCGTCTCCCTTTGCACCGCCGTGAGCAGCCCATCGCACCTCCCACCGGTTCTCGGCGTCCAACGAACCTCGTACCCGCCCTTCTCCAAACGCTCCAACCATAATCCCCGCACCTTTTCGTCCGCGTGCCAAAACTCCTGCACGCACAGCACGTCTGGCGCATCGCTCGCAATCAGATCCAAAATCCTTCCCTGACGCTCCATTGCCGCATCGACGTCGTCGGATTCCCGCCCACCGCCATCGACGCGTTTATACTCGGGACAGAGGACGTTGAATGTCATGACGCGCACTCGATCCACCGTCGTCGATTCGCCCGACGACGGCGACGACGACGACGACGACAACGACGCCACGCGCGTAGTGGCGCGTCGCATCGGTCTCTCCCGTCGCATCGGCCGTCCGCACCGTCTCGGCGCGCGCGCGGGTTTCAGCCCGACCGCGCGCATTGCACCCGCGACAACTACTGACGTCAGCACGCGTCTGTTTCGGTCACCCGTTTCGTTTCGTTTCGTTCGTTTCGTTTCCTTTCGATTCCGCAGTGAGCGACGCGCGCGATAACACCCCGCCGTCCCGACCGCGTCTTTACACGCGTCTGCGCATCCCCGTCTGCGCGTAACTTCAGTCGTCATGCGCGCGACGGCGACGGTACCGACGACGACGCCGTTTGTCAAAAAGTGCGCCGCCGCGTCTCGTTCTGCTTCTTCTTCGGTGAGTTTCGGACGGTGCGTGACGCGTGCGCGACGCGTCGGGGTTCGCGCGAGCGATGATGATAACGATGAGGAATCGTTCGATGACGGCGATGGACCGACGTTCGTGCCGCGAGCGCCGGGCGTGAGCGATGGACCGTGGGCCAAGGCGGACACGCGAGCCGTCGTGGAGTCCATTCGAGACGCGGACGCAACTGCGAGGAAAGTGTTTCAGCTCACCGAGGAGGAGCCGTTTAATCTCTTGGGACTCACGGCGAAAGAGTTGAAGGAGTTCGCCGCGGGTAGGGGGATGCCGGCGTTCCGAGGGAAGCAGATGGCGGATCACTTGTACGCCGCCAACGGGGCGAGTGCGAGGTCCGTGAACGACTTTACCACGCTGTCGAAGAAACTTCGAGAAGAGCTGAAGAATTCGAATATTCGCGTTGGGCGGTCGAGACGTCATCACGTCGCCGCGGCGCCGGACGGTACGGCTAAGCTCTTGCTACGGTTAGATGACGACAGAGTCGTCGAGACGGTCGGTATTCCCGCGACGGAGAACGGCAAGAATAGACTCACCGCGTGCGTTTCGAGTCAAGTCGGCTGTCCGATGCGCTGTACCTTTTGCGCGACGGGTAAAGGGGGATTCGCGAGAAACCTCGCGCCGCATGAAATCGTGGATCAAGTGCTCGCGCTCGAAGAGTACTTTGGTCAACGCGTGAGCAACGTGGTCTTTATGGGAATGGGCGAGCCATTGTTAAACGTGCCGAACGTTTTAAAAGCTCACGAAGTCTTGAACAAAGAAATCGGTATTGGTGCGAGGCACATTACGATCTCAACCGTCGGTGTTCGCGGGTCCATAGAGAAGTTGGCTCAGGCGCAATTGCAATCTGTCCTCGCCGTTTCGCTTCACGCTCCGAATCAAGCTCTGCGCGAGACAATAATTCCAAGCGCAAAGGTTTATCCGATGGAAGACCTACTGCAGGATTGCGAGCAATACTTTATCGCGACTGGGCGCCGCGTGACTTTCGAGTACACGCTCCTCGGTGGCGTCAATGACCAGCCAGAGCACGCCAAGGAACTCGGTCGCTTGCTTTACGCTCGCAACTTGGCGTCGCACGTCAACTTGATTCCGTACAATCCGGTCGACGACAGCGACTTTAAGCGACCAAGCAGAGCGACCGTGTACGCGTTTAGAGACGTGTTGGAAGACCTCAACGTTCCGGCTAGCATTCGCCAAACTCGCGGTCTCGAAGCTGCCGCAGCGTGCGGTCAACTTCGAAACGCTTTCCAAAAGGATGCAATCAAGGGCGATTTGGCTCCCGCGACGGCCTAACTCGAGAAACTCAATTACGTAAGATTACACTTGTACACCGCAAATTTTGTAGTGATTGCATTCGTAGCTGGCATAGAAAACTCACTCATCATTACTTCTTCTTTCCAAACCATCCGCGAACCATTTGGCCGAGTCCTATCATCATTGGATTCTTAAAGTATACCTCGTCGTACCCGTTCGCGGCGCACGCCCACTGTTTACCGAACGTGTGCACCTTTCTAGTGCTCTTTCCAGTCTTCGGATCGACCAACTCGCCGCCCTCGTGCGTCCAAGCCAGGATGCTTCCGTAGAGATTGTAATACTTTGCGTTCGCATCCGTTGCGCTCTTCGACATCTTCTCGGCGTACTGCCCCGACCTGTATCCAATCGTGCAGTAACACACGCAATCGTGCGGTCCAAGATCCGCCCGCGCGCTCTCGTACTCCTCTGCGCTCATCGCTCCCGTGATGACGCTCGTCGCGCGTTCCTCTTCGCCCCGAACATCCACCAAAACCACCCGCCGTTCTGCCCCTCCCATCCTCGACATCACCTCCTTCGCCGTGACGTACTCGCACTCAAATTTATTCTTAAACTCCCCGGCGAGCGCATCCATCTTCGCTCGCCGTTTCTCATCGCTCGCGCCCCCCATGTCGTCTCGCGCGTTTCGTTCAGAATTCGCCTTCACCACACGAAAACCCCTCGATCGCCGTCTCGAGCCCTTCACCACCGTCGCCGGGGCGACCGACGCCCGCGAAAGAATGCGAGTCGACGTCCCGAACGCTTCGACGGTCCCGCGCGTCGCGCGTCGTCGTCGTGTGGCGTTCGAACGTCGCGTACGAAGCGCCTGATGATGCATCACTTCGTATTGTAGATATCAAAGACCTATCAAAATGCAACTTTGCGACGATCCGGTTTTCCGGTTAGGGCTGCCGGACCCGCGCGGCGTTGTCACAACCCCGCGCGCGCGTCCACGACCGCACGCCGGATCCCCCGCGCACACGCGAAGAGCGACTCGATCGCCCGACGAGGCCGACGAACGAGACACCGCGCCGGAGACAACCCCGACGACGACGCGCGAGAGTCGCGAAGATCGCACTTTGACAACGACGAGAGAGCTCGAGGGATAGAAGAAGATGCTCGCCATGACGACGGCGAACGCGTGCGCGAGAGCGACGACGACGAAAACGACGGCTAGCGGCCGCAAAACGATGCAAACCAGACGCGGGGTTCGTGCACGAGCGATGCCGGTGGGTGAACCGGTCAAATGCGAGGATCACTTTTTGGCTTTGGATGACTTTACCAGGGAGGAGATTGGCGAGCTCATCCAACGCGCGGCGAGCGAAAAGAAACGGTTGCAGAGCGGTGATCGCAGTTTCTTGCCGTTCAAGGGTAAAACTATGGCGATGATATTTGCCAAGCAGAGTTTGCGCACACGCGTGAGCTTTGAAACCGGGTTCAAGTTGCTGGGAGGGAGCGCTATTTACCTCGGCCCGGATGACATTTCCATCGGCAAACGCGAGGCGACGAAGGATATCTCTCGCGTGCTTTCGAGATACAACGATATCATCATGGCTCGATTGTTCGCGCACCAGGACATCTTAGACTTAGCGGAATACTCGAGCGTACCGGTGATAAACGGCCTCACGGATTACAATCATCCGTGCCAGATTTTAGCCGACGCTCTCACCATTTATGAAAAGTTTGGCCGCTTTGAAGACGTCAAGGTTGTGTACGTCGGTGACGGTAACAACATCGTGCACTCTTGGTTGAACCTCGCCGCGGTCATTCCGATGCACTTCGTCTGTGCGTGCCCGGAAGATTACACTCCGGACGATGCCACCCTCAAGAAGGCGCGCGACGCGGGTCTCTCCACCATCGAGATTTCGCACGATCCGTGGGAGGCTGTCAAGGGCGCGGACGTCGTCTACTCCGACGTTTGGGCGTCGATGGGTCAAAAACACGAAGCAGAGCAGCGCAAGAAGGATTTCCAGGGCTTCCAAGTCACCGGAAAGATGATGCAGTCGACTCCGAATGCGATCTTCATGCACTGCTTGCCTGCAGAACGCGGCCTCGAGTGCACCGATGAGGTTCTCGAGGCTGACTACTCGGTAGTTTTCCAACAAGCCGAGAACCGCATGCACGCGCAAAACGCTGTGATGTTGAAGATGTTGAAGTGCTAATGGTGATGTACGCGAGTTGTTCCTTTTCTATTTAATAAAAACACATTCCATGCACACCATACTGAAACGTCCTCTCTCGCGACTGACGTCTAGCACCACACTCACCGGCGATCCACCCGCGTGCGACGTTTGAAATGACGACTGAAGGCGGTGAGGACGAGGTCAAAGCGCTCCTCGAGCGAGTCACGGATGTGCGTTGTTTCTTTTCGACGAGACGAACTCGACGGACACTCAAATTTCGTTGCCTCGACTGACGTGCTTTTATTTTCTGTGAAACAGGCGGTTCGCCGCGAACGCGAGCTCGGCTCGACGCTCGCGGAGTACGACGCGCAGTACGGTGAACTGCAGCGCATCATAGCGACACTTCCGACGAAAGATAAACACGAAATCATGGTGCCGTGCACCAAGTTTGCGATGTTTGAGGGCGAACTCGAGGGCAAGGCGAACTTGTTTGTCGGCATAGGTGGGGACCTGCTTGTCGAACGCAGCGCACAGCAAACCGTTGAAATAATCGAAAGACGCAGAGACTTACTTCGGAACAAGATGCGGGATGCCGAGACGAACGCCTCGGCGATGGAATCGAGACTTTACGCGATGGAAGCTCTTCAAGCGAGCGGCGGTGCTTCTCTGCCGGCTGTACCAGAGGGAGAAGAGCTCGTTGAAGATGGACGCGCGAAGATTGCGCGTAAAGGCGACGGGAGCGTTGAAATAACGGAAATATATGAAGCGGATGAAGATTTCAGCGCGTTATCGACGCTGGCACCGAGCTCTGAAAACGAACGTCCCGACGCCGGAACGGTTCGAGGCGACTTGGACGATTTCATCGCGCGCCTCGAGGCAATGGAAATGAATGATTCAGGCGAGGCAAGCACTTCTTGTGTCGACGGCGACGATGACGTTGTGGTCGATGATGAGTACGACATCGACGTGGACATTGATGGTGGTGAGCCGCCAACCATTGAATGCCCAGAGGATTTCGTAAAGTACGAGCGATGGAAGGCTAAGCGAGAGGCCAAGGATGCGGAACTGAGGCGGGCGGCAGAACAAGCGCGCGTGCGCGCCGACGAAGAGAAGATTCGGATAGAGGATGAAATTCGACGTAGGAATCCACCTGTGAAATCTGAGGTGATTGAGCGCGTTCCAGGACAGAAGAGCACTCCGAGCAGTAGCCACGAAGACGATCCTGACCGCAAGCTCAGTAGATACCAGATGAAAAAGCTTGGGTTACTTTAGGGTGTTGACAAATCAGTAGAAAATGCAAATACAACAAAATACGAAAATCCAGAATCACTCGACATGGAATCTCTTCTCACTCAAACCTATCGAAAACTAAGTCGGTGTCCTCGCACAAGTTCAACGCGTCTATCGAGGAACACAAATTTGGCAACTCTTTGGATGCTAAATCAAAAGTTTTAGCGTGCGTCCTAGCAAACTCTTCAGCGTACTTACCAGCCTCAGATGCGATAAACTCGGGCGTGCCTCGGTTATCGTGGTTGGCAAACTCTGCGACGTGCGCCGCGTGCGCGAGTTTACCGTTTCCTCGAATCATCGACCCAAGCCATGACTTGTTCGCCTTGACGACGGGCCACATATTGCGATGCATTCGCATCTCTGTGATTAGCCATTGCGTCGTCTCGTCATCAAAGTGCTCCCCGCATACGGTTCTGAGATCAGCGCCGCCACCTTTACCTTCCGGCCCCTTGACAAATCGAAGCTTCTGAACCGTCACCGGATCGACAAAGCTCGTGAGCATTTTGTACAGACTGTTGAACATTTTGGGCGCCTCGACGAAAATCATCATCTCTAATCTTTCTGGATACGACCTCGCAAACAGACTCAGGCACTTGTATGCGACGCTAGGATTCATGTTGCCGGCGCTAAACTTGTGAAAATCGCACACCCAAATGTATTGGTCGTACGGATACGCCGGCAAAAACTTCTCCATGAGCTCTAAAACCTGCACGCAGTGCTCGACGTTGGACGACGCCTTTGAATCCATCGCTAAACCTATATCAGAGTACACCAACGCGCGCCCATTCACATCGAAACCAACCTGCTGCATGTAGTGACTCCGCAAGTCGCGTCCGAAACACTTTGGACACCGTGCGTTCAGGTCTGGCCTATACGTCCCCCGCCACTTTAGCGTCGTCCGTAACCGTTTCGTCGCCTTGCTCAAATCCCCTTTATCCGCTCTCAAAAACCGTTCCGCTGTCGATCGATCGCACCACGCCTGCGTCGCCTCGTCCAACCCCTCCAGCGTCGTTCCCACCGCAGCCAGGAGCGCGTCCACCTCTTTCGGTTCGATCACCACCCTCGATCGTGTCTGCATCGGTTTCACCGTTCCATCCATCGCCGTTCCATCCATCGCCGCATCCTCCACGAGCGCCGCCGCACGTCCGCGGGTGAGCGCCGGCATTGTTTCGTTGCGCACGGCGTCGCCCGCAGAGCTCTGCGGACGGAGGGTTGGATCGATCTCGGGCCGTCGCGGCAAGCCCAATCAATACATATTCGCGCATTTTTAACCCAGCAAAAGTCATTTCTGGACCCATGAAAATCTGATCATTTATCGTTCATTCGCAATCCGGGTTTTAATGTATGACTAACCCCACATGTCCGAATTTCCAACAACACTCGCCCTCGACTCGGCGTGGTCGTCACTGAAGAACACGCACTCTTCCCTCACCCATCCAGAACAATGTCTGCTGCTGTCAAGGTACGATGCGCGCTCCGACCGACGGCGAAGACGACGCGACGGATCGATGGAATTATTCCCACCGCATCGCGCCATGCCGACGCCGCTCGCGACGCGCGAGAAACCCCGACCCGCTCGCGGCATCGGTCGCGTGTGACGCAAGAACCCCCGTACCCCGCGATCGACTGGAACCGCGAGACCCCCGCGGATGAACGCGCGACTGACGAACGAACGCCCGCGCGCTTGATTCACGCGAAATGCAGACTGTCGAACTCACCGCGCGCACCGCGCTCGCGGGTAACTTCCGCAAGGCGACCGCCCCGCGCGCCGCGGCCAAGGTACGTGCGATGATGGATGGCTGACGCCCCGATGACGCGATCGGGCGGTTCCCGCGAAACCCGACACCGAGCGTCGACGTGCGCGGGCGACTGACGACGTTCCCCGCATTTAAACAATTCATCACAGGCCAACGTTAACGTTGTCACCGAAGCCAAGGTTAAGGTTGCCATCAACGGTTTCGGCCGCATCGGTACGTCTGCTTCGCCTCGTCATCCATACCCGCGGGATAAGGATCGCGTCGATCGATGCCCCGCGATCCTTCACCGCGTGGACGGGGGTTTTCGTGCGCGAGGGAGGGTTGGAAACGCGCGGGTTCGACGCATGGATTTTTTTCACCGTCAAATCCGCGCGCGTTCGCCGCGTTCGTCGTCGTCGCGTTCGTCGTCGTCGCGTTCGTCGTCGATCCCTGCCTTCCGTCCACGCGGGCGCAACAGCGAAGGACTCGCCCGCCCTTCGCCGCTCGCGTGATATCCGACGTGGATCGCGTTGTCGGGGATACGTCGACGAGTCATGAATCGCCGATTGGACCGACTTTTGCGTCGCGTGCAGTCGCTCGTTTTTGTGGTTCGGCGGTAATCCTTTACTGTTTACACATATCTCCATGTTTGGTTCGCTCGACTGACTTCTGTGTCTTCGCGTCATCTTCGCAGGTCGCAACTTTGTCCGCTGCTGGAAGTCCCGTGGCCCGGACTGCCCGCTCCAAGTCGTGTGCGTCAACCAATCCGGTGGCGCCAAGCCGGCGGCGCACTTGCTCAAGTATGACTCCATCTTGGGCACCTTCAAGTCTGACGTCAAGGTGATCGATGACGCCACCATCTCTGTCGACGGCGACGTCATCAAGGTTGTCTCTGACCGTGACCCGTTGAACTTGCCGTGGAAGGAAATGGGCATCGACATCGTCATTGAAGGTACCGGTGTGTTCCTTGACGGTCCGGGTGCCGGCAAGCACATCCAAGCTGGCGCCAAGAAGGTTGTCATCACCGCCCCGGCCAAGGGCTCTGACATCCCGACCTACGTCGTCGGTGTCAACGCCGACCAATACGATTCCTCCGCGAACATTGTTTCCAACGCGTCGTGCACCACGAACTGCCTCGCGCCGTTCGCCAAGGTTCTCGATGACAAGTTCGGCATCGTCAAGGGTACCATGACCACCACCCACTCTTACACTGGTGACCAGCGCATCCTCGATGCGTCCCACCGTGACTTGCGCCGCGCCCGTGCCGCCGCCTTGAACATCGTGCCGACCTCCACCGGTGCCGCCAAGGCTGTCGCGCTCGTGCTCCCGCAACTCAAGGGTAAGCTCAACGGTATCGCGCTTCGCGTGCCGACCCCGAACGTCTCCATCGTTGACCTTGTGTGCAACGTCGAAAAGAAGGGTGTCACCGCCGAAGAAGTCAACGCTGCCTTCAAGGAAGCCGCCGATGGCCCGATGAAGGGCGTCCTCGCTATCACCGACACCCCGCTCGTGTCTGTCGATTTCCGATGCACTGACGTCTCCACGACCATTGATGCTGCCCTCACCATGGTGATGGGTGACGACATGGTCAAGGTTGTCGCCTGGTACGACAACGAATGGGGCTACACGCAACGCGTCGTCGACTTGTCCTTGATCGTTGCCCAAGGCCTCATCTCTGAAGGCTCCGCCTCCGCGGACCCGATGGATGCCCTCTGCGCCTCCGACCCGGGTGCCGACGAGTGCAAGGTTTTCGACTAAATGTTTTCTCACAGAGAAGAGAGATTTTTCAAAACAATGAGTTGCGCCACGACGGACGCTCGCGTCAGTCTGGGAAGCCTGCGTATTAAAAACCTTCTGTAATCAATTTAGACAGATCGATCTGCAAATTCGTCGCCTCAAACTTCGTCCCGCCCTCCTCTCTTTTCGTCGTCACGTCGCGTCGTTTTTAACTGAAGTTGTCGCTCGTGTGTGTGGTTGCTCGAAATATGGTACCGATGGTATTCAAATCAACTAGCAATCAAAGCGAATCACGACGCGTGTCGTGCAAAAATTCGGGAATGGGAAATGTATTGTACGGTTGTGATGTTGCGCGAAAAGCACAGGGAAGGTGAAAAAATTGTATGGTGTGATGATACTTGCGCCACGCGGTGCGGCGCGCGCTGGTTGAATTGTTTTGTTTGCTTGTTGTTTTCCTCGCTCAGAGAGGAGCGGAACCCGAATACGCCATTTGCGTCGTAATCGTGCTGAGCTTTTGTGTCAACAGGTAGTTGGCCATTTGAACGCCTTCGGCAGAGCCGGTGATGATGACTTTTCGGTTCCGCGTGCCTTCGAAAAAGTCATCCCTGTCGCTCACCTTGATGCGACATCCGCTCGCCACTTGAATCTCGGCAATCGTTCGTCCGCCGCGTCCGAGCACGGCACCGATGAGAGAATCGGGAATGGTTACCAAAATGGAAGTCTCATCCCCCTTCATCCCTCCTCTTCCTCGTCTTCCGTAATCCCCACCTCCTGGAGCGCCTCCGGCGGCGAGCGGCGAGTGCACGCTGTACGTGCTCTGACGGTGAATCAGCGTCGAATAACTCGCGTCTTCGCACAAGGTCGTCGCCACGAGCGCAACCCCTCTCAAAACGCCATCTATCGATCCAGTGATTGTCAGCGTCCGATCGTTACACCCGGGCAACATTCGGTCCTGATTACTCAGTTTTATGTCCGCCCCCGAGTCTTCGACAAAGCTTCGAATCTTCGACCCCCCTTTTCCGATGACGCACCCGCACGCGCTATTCGGCACCACCAGCGCCACCTGAGGCTGTCCGCTCCGGTCCACCCCTTCCCCATCCGCTACGAGTTTCGTCATGATCAAATGCAACACTTGCAATATAGCCTTCACGTCCCCGCTCAAAATCACCACTCGATCATTCGTACCCGGGAAAACCTCTCGGTTTCGCGACAGTTGTATCCGAGTCCCCGTCAGCGCTTGAAATTCGTTGATCGTCGCCCCGCCTTTACCGATGACGGATCCAGCGGCGGAGGGGGAGATGAGAAACTTGAGCGTGAACCCGTCGTCATCGATAGTCGTTCCTCCTCCTTCTCCTCCGTCGTCGTCGCCGCCCTCGACGCTCGGTCCCTCGCCCTCGTCCGCGAAGTCTTCGTCGTCGTCAGCATCGCCTCTCGTCGTCGCCATCATCACCGGTCGTTGACGCGTCGCTTTCGCTTTTCCCACTCACCCGAGACCGAGACCGAGACCGAGACCGAACGCGCGAAACGCGACCGAGACCGAACGCGCGAAACGAGCCCGAACGTCCGTCCGTCCCGAGCGCGCGCGCGCCGTGCTCCGCCGTCGACACCGATAAAACCCGCCGCGGGTCGTTCGTTCGTCACCCCACGCGCGCGCGCTCGGCGCACCCAGTACTCGCGTTAGAACGCCACGATTGGACCGCGTCGTCGTCTGCCACGTCGGCTCTTTTCGTCCGTCCGTTCATCCCTCCGTCGGCTTTTCGGGTGAAAAGCGGGTCTCGACCGGTCGCGACACTGGTGGGTGGGGGGGTAGGGCGCACTCGTCGGTCGTCGACGAGTGGTGACCCGCGGATGAGGGTGTCCTTTTCTTTCGTCATTTTTTAATTTTGTCCAGCGATCGCGCGACAGACGGGGCGCGGACGGGTTAAATACAGAGCGACGCGGACGGGACGGATCGGATCGAGTCGAGTCGAATCGAATCGAATGGAATCGATCGATCGGTTGGTTGGTTGGTTGGTTGGTTCCAGAGCTACAGAGCGCGGTCGACGGACGATACGGGACGGGAGGTGGACGATGAAACGACCGGGGGAGACGACGACGGGGACGGGGACGACGGCGGGGACGACGACGACGGGGGAAGCGCGCGCGAAGAGACCGGGGATCGCGGCGGGTGGTTCTGGAATCGGGAAACCGACGACACCGGGGAAACAGCAGCGTCGCGGTAACGGCTTGTTGGCGAGCATCATCGGCGACGTGCGAGCGTCGAACGCGCGACGGGCGACGGCGACGGTGAAATCAGGAGGGAAGAGCATCACGCGGGAGGATACGATGAGCCGGGAGGAGCGAGCGGTGGAGGCGAGGAAGAAGTTTGAGAGGGAGACGCGGGAGAGGTTGGAACGCGAGGTGCTCGGAGCGGCGAGCGAGGATGCGTTTTGCGAGTTTGAACCGATGGAAAAGCAGTGGAGGAACGTCGTGCACGAGATTGCGGCGGAGCTCAAGCTGCACTCGGAGAGCGTGGAGATTGGGGATGAAGGGGAGAAGTTTGTCATTGTGCAAAAGAAGGCGCCAGAGATTGAAAAGGATGTCGAGACGCTGAGAAACGAACTGGCGCAGAGAGAGAGGGCGGCGAGCAAGGCGAAAAAGGGTGAGGGTTTGAGCGACAAGGCGCCGCAGTTTGCGGCGGCGGACGCCGAACTCACCGTGGTGGGGACGGTGAAGCGCGATTTGAGGTCGGTGGAGGAAACCATCGCGGACATGCGCAAGGCAAAGTCAAAGGACGCCGAATAGTCAAATGTTGCTACAGTGAATATTTCGATTGATTGATTTCTAAAGTTCGTCGTGTGCTTTGTCCGCGCCGCTGTTGCTCGAAACGTCCTCGCCGCGACGCATGCGATCTTCGACCTGGCTCGTGAATGCTCTCACCTCGGCGTCGAGGTCCGGCCATTCGGCGACGATGCGCCGAGCGCTTTCGAGTTTTGGCTCCTTGGTGAGCGGGTTGTTGCACAAATCGATCGTCTTGGCGACCGATTTGGTCTCGTTCCCGCACCATGACTCGCACCAGAGCCAAGGCATCGGTAACGAAAATATTGGAACGTCGTGCTGAGCGTAGTTTGGCAAGTCCTGATCGAGGTTGGCGAGCGAGTTTGGATCCATGGATAGCGAGTTGTACATGACTCTCAACCGATCGCCAGCGGCGATAGCGCGAAATCGATCGAGATCGACGACGTACAGCGCGCTAATATGATATGGCTTGTCTCGCAGGTGGTTGAGCCAGAAGCCTTGCTTCCAGAACCTAAAGCCTTCCATTTCCTTATTGTTATCGCACATCGGCGTGTACCCGTATGGCGCCCCGCGGAGGTTCATGTTCCAGAGCTCCTTCATATCGGCGCGGACAATCTGATCCGCGTCGACAAAGATGACTTTACTGAGCTCGAGCGGAAACAAAACGTCGAGGAAGAGAATCTTGTACGCCCAAATTATCCTCTGCTTCTCTGTCTGCTTGTTCAACCACGTCGGCCACTTGTAACTCACCAGCTCGTACTCAAAGTCGTACTCTTTGGCCATGTACGGCAGGAAATCCTTGAACGAGGGCGAGAGCCAGTTCTTAATGAACCAAAATTTGACTGGATTGTTTGTCGAACGCTTGACGCTCGCCATCATGATCTTGAGGAACCTTTCATAGAGATGACCCGACGCGACGCTAAAGATGTGGATGCGCTCGTCGCTTGATTTTGACGACGGAAAGACTTTCGAGAGCCAACCACCGCTGGATGCAGCAGAAGACTTTTTCGTTTCGTCGAGAACATCCACGTGTTCCATGCCGCCGCGTCTCGATAGAGAGACGGACAGTTGGCGTCCACGGAATGAGTCGACGAGAACGTCCACCGAGATGCCGTCTTTCGAAATCCGGCGATCTTTCACTGAAGTATCCAAGATGTCCCACACGCGATCAAAGGAGAAAATATCAGCCGAACGTCCGGATCGAAGGGTGAGTTTGTGCATGCCAGGCGATGCAGGGAGCTGAAAGTACCCCAAGTTGGACATGACAATCGTACCCGGCTTGACTGTGGCGTTTTCATCCTCGAGCACGAGTTGAGTGCCCCGCGCAGGGTTGCCGCTGGGTCCATCGCTCACGTGACCAGTGACGATGAGAGACTCCAATCTATACTCAGCGTAAATGCGTCTTTCCTTAATGTCCTTCAATATGATGTTGTCCAAATCGTACGCAGCCTTTGCGGTCGTCACCATCCAGGCTTCTGGAAAATCAACGTGCATCGTCAACGTTTTGCGCGTCGGAATGTTTGTGATTTCAGCCATGGGATGCGACCCAGACGCGAGCGGAGGCGTCACGTATCGATAATACGACTTGAGAGGTAAATCGGAAAGATTGATCCTGGGGTTCAGGACAACTCGAATAGAAATCTCGTCTCCTAATCTTTCGCGCAGCAACGCGAGGACCGGCGCGACACGTTGCGCCTCCTTGCTGAGAGGATCCAAGATGGCTTCGATTTCGACAATAGTTCCCGATCCCGCCGTGAAAGCCGTCAACTTTGCTTTCGAGATGATTGACTCCAAACTTTCGACGCTACGTTTGTTTGAAGCGCTCATCTGTTTCTTCGCGACAATCGCGGAAGCCGCGGAAACCATGGTTGAAATGTCATCGGTTTGTTTGCCTTCACCCACCGAAGTCGTGACGGTGTCGTACACAAACTTTGATCTGTGATCCATCTCTGAAGACGTGAGAACGGCGAGATCATCCGAATCCATGACACATTGCCTAGATAATAAGTCGAGCACACGCCCGTTCGCGATGACGGCGCACTTCGTCTTCAGACCGTGGTGCGCGACAATTCGTTGGTGTTGTGCGCGCACTTCAGAGAGCGCGTTCTCATCTTTGATGAGCTCGTTCAAATCGTCGGCATTCAGACCCACCTCTTCAACGGCGTCCGATACGGACTTTTGTGAATTCTCCAGCAAACTCTCGATGAAGGACGCAATCTTTTCACGGTTCGTTGGAAGTTGTAGCGCAGCTTGAATGGCAATCGATCGCGTGCTCAGATCAGACGTGAGATTTGGATGCACGACGGTGAAGCGCGCCGCCGCTCCGTGTTCAGACTGAACGTGTTTAGCCGCGGCGGCGATGAGCTTTGCCCCACTCGGCGTATCGGCGTCCGCGAAAACTGTAATGGACATGCCCTTCACTTCATCGACATTGCCTCCTTGCGCGTATCTGACGAGAGATGCAGACGAGCGACTCGGCGGTGCGTGATACACGGGTGGATGTGCCTCTTCGTCGAGTAACCACGGAACGTACTTCGGCACAGCGCCACTTTGCACGAATCTCGCAATGTCTTCGCTGTTCTTCTTCAAAGAACCATCCCGGGCGAGCTGCTCGAGGCGTGATACCTCTTGACGGAAATGATGAGAGAAGATTTGCTCGAGCGAAGCCCTGTATGCCAAACCTAACGATTCCGGAATGTATTCACCATTGAAAATGACCGAGTTCGTGTTTAATCCCTTGGTTTTGATCACTGCGCGCATTTCTTCGACGTAACTGTCGGCTTCAGGGGCGCTCTCAGAGGCGAACTCGGCCATGAAGTCTGCGACGTGGGCTTCATCAACGTCGACGTTTGCGAAAGCAACCTTGAGTGCCTTTTTCACGGTGGACATGTCTGGAGGTGAGAACGTTCGAGCGGAGTAAAACGTAGGAGGTTGGTCGACTTTTCGATTTGCCGCAATCATGCCCAGGAAATCACGCTGAGCGAGAGCCCCAAACTCTCGTAAAAGAAAATTGGCTGCGCGCGCCACAAATGTGCCAACCTGGACGTTTGGCGCAGTATCATCGCCCGCTATCTCTTCCTTCAGTCCTGTCACGATGACTTGGGCCATGCGAATAGGTACGCCGTTATCGGTAAATTGATCCATCATGGCGATCATGTCCCACGAGTGTGGATAGGACGGATCGAGCAAACACACCAAATTGTACAAGTTGTACCCCAGCTGTGGCAGACCACCTCTGGAAGGATTTGTCAAGAGTCTGAAATCCTTGCTCCACCCGGAATATTGCGCATCTTTCTCGATATCGTTGTAATATGATATTATTGGCGACGTCACATTCACCCTAATACTCTTGAGCATTGATCTCTGCAGACGCAAAAGCTTTGCCGCCATGGTGTTCGGTATGCCCAATTCTCCGAGAGAGTCTGCAAACTGCACCTCTTTACCGATGATTTCAGCCAATGTGTAAATATCTATGGTGTCCAGCTCTAAGTTTTCACCATTCAAGGACATGACCAAGCCGCCGGGTTGCATCACTTTGTGGTTTCTTTTAACCTCTGAAACAATTTTTCGATCCAGTTTCATTCGCGATAGCACATTCGCAAGAGAAGGAAAGTTCTGGGATAACTCAACCAGGGCGCTGAGCGGATCATCTGATAGCGCGATACGCTGAGTCGCTTGGAGGCCGAGATCAGCAATGTCCCACAACTTCAAAGGAGCCTCCGAAGTGAGCTCGGATTTGCCGACAATCTCGTCACGGAATTCCCGCAAGCCTTCGATGTCTGTCTTATAAAATCGCGCTAGTCGAGCAAAGTTAAAACCGAGGACGCTCTCATCTTTGAACTCTTCGATGCGATCGGAATCGTCGTCGTCAGCAGCCTCTTCGCTTTTCACTTTACTATCATCGATCGCCTTGTACTCCATGTTCTTCACCGCCAGTTCAATGCCAAAACCAGCGAGACGAAGGTGCTCGTCGCTTGCGCCGAAGGTGACGCATGCATTCGATCGCGCGCAAGTATTCGAGAACAACACCGGCCTCAGCACGTAGTTAATCGTGCCAGACTCGCTTCCACCCTTTAAAAGCTCGTGCATCTCCTTAAAGCATCGCGTTCCCGGCGAGGCGTACGCCAGCGCCGTCGGAAGCGTCGCGTCAAAGACGTCACCGTACACTCTGTCGCGCTCCGTCACCAACCTCTCATCGATCGGCGAAAACCCATCCGCCCCGCTCAACGCAGCGCGCAAAATCTCAACGTCTTCATACGTCCGACCGTCAATTTCGACTCGACAGCACCCATCCTCGCCTTCCATCGACGACTCGGGCGCTAACGCGCGATGAGACGCTAATCTCGGCGAATACGCGCGAAGACCCGTCGCCAACGCCATCGCTCGCGCGCTTCCATCGCTCCCGAGCGCCTCGCGCGCGGCATTCGCAATCGCTACCCCACACGAGTCCCCGCCGTCGTCTCTCGTCCCGTCTAAGACGTCCACGAGCGTCCAGAACGCGTTCGGATTGACATCGGAAACACCCAGGAGCGTCTCCAACGCGATCGAAGTCGCGCTCCAGTCCGCCGTGAGCGCGACATCGATCTGTTCCGCCGCGCGGGCGAGCGGCACGAAGAGACTCGCGAGCGCCGCGAGCGCCGCCGTCGCCGCGAGCGCGCTTCGTCGCATCTTTACTCAACCGCGCGGGCGCGCTCACGTGTGAAGTTTCTGAAAGGCGTTGTCCGTAGGGAGTCTGAGTTCGGCAGACCTCGACGCGCGGGAGACGATCGGGAGATCGATCGGGCGCGACGGTGACTGACCGATACCGATGGTTTTCGGGCTCTCCACGACGTCGTTGGTCGTCGTGCTCGGCGCCGGGGCGCTCGCGCTCGGCCCGAAAGAGGTGCCGGTGCTCGCAAAGTTTTTGGGAAGAGCGACGGGACGCGCTGTGGGACACGTCGGGGGGATTCGACGCGCGGTGGAGAAGATTGCGAACGAGTCCGAGTTGCAGGGAATTCAGGCAGAGGTACGGGAGTCGATGCAGGACCTACGGGGCGTGGCGCAGGAGATCGAGCGCGGCTTGCACCCGCTCCGAGGCGGAGGCTTGCACTCGCGCAGGACAGCTGTCGCAAGCGGGATTTCGAGCGACTCGGCGTCGTCCTTGAGCGAGAGAAACGACGTGAACGATGAACGAGTGGGCATCGGGCGATCCGCCGCGGGCGATGGGGTGAGACACGAGCGCGTCATTCCCGTAGACGCTCGCGCCGTTGGAGCTACGCCATCTAGCGGTAAGTTTGGCTTGAGCGGATCGGACGTACTCGCGGCGAGCTATAAGGAACGTGAGGTGGCGCTCAAGGCGAATCGTATGATGGAGAGCGGTGCGATAGATGAGTATTTAGCGAAGCGGGAACGCGAAGGGTGATTTCTTCGTTGTGCGTTCACTGTACTTGTAACATGTGTAACAATTCGATAGTATTTTCCACATTGCTATTGTGTCTCGAGCCCCACTGCCCCTCACGTTCTACACCCAACACGCGCTAGTTCATCAATTTAGAGCTTATTGAGAATGTGCTCGGTGACTTGCTTGCGAGTATCTTCCGGCGAAGTGACTGTGTGGCCGATCGTCTTCGGGCTCTCAAAAATTTCGTAGTCATTGCCACCCTTGTAAGTCTTGTCGCCAAAGAAGTGAATGACATCAAAGTCATTCTCGACAAACTGCAAGCAATACGTCTTATCCCAACCGTTCGGGAATACATCAAATGAAATCTGACCACCGATAGAGTAGGTCAAACCGTAGTCGGCAAACTCGGCACGAAGAGTCTCCACCATCTTGGCACGTACGCCCGCCTCCTTGTCGAAGCGCTCAAACTCATCACGCTCCTCTTGGCTACAGTTGCGACCGATCGGCGAAACATTCAACATACCGGATCGAAACTCGATGAAAGTACCACGCTTGATCGGGATATCCAAATCAGCGACGTAGTGAAGCACGAAGTTGATGAACTTTTTCAGCTTTTCCTCGCCGAGAAAATCCTTCAGTGACTGCTTCGCGAGAAGAGCCCCCGCCTTGTACGCCACGAGACCGTTCTCCGCGAACAAGTAATCAAATTCCTTCTCCGCGCCCTCCCCGAGCTGTTCAGAAATCTTCACGAGATCGGAACCACCGACGATGCCGACGGTGACTTTCGATCTCAGGTCACTCATAAAAGTCTTCATCGCATCGTCCGCTTGCTTGCGCGGCACGGTGAGCGTACCGTCGACATCGAAGAGCGCCAAAACCCGAGACATTTCACTTCGAGTCGGTTCGTTCCGTCGACGAGACGACGATGGATCGCTCGAGGCGGCGTGTGTCGTGGTGAAAACGCTTTTTCCGGGTTCCGCGCGCCCGTCGACGTGGCACGTGTGTCATTACTGTATGCACATATGAAGTACTCAACGCGAATTCGCGACGCACTTTTCCGTGGCAGCGCTCACTGCACCACTCGCGACCTCGCACCGCGGCGCCGTTTTGGAACGCCCGAGACCGCGACGAAAAGGTAAAGGTTCACGCGCACCCGCATTCGCGTCCGCGAGCTCTCGAGCGCGACGCGTCCGCGAGACTCCTTTCCTCACGAGCGCAGACGTTGACTCTCGCGAGAGACGGACCGTCTCGCTCGGTCCAGCATCTTATCCCGCTCGTCGGCGCCGCTCATCGCGTCCCGATCGACGCTGGGCTCGAAAACAAAACGAGACCGAGACTGACGACGTCGTCGAAGCGCTCGCGCGCGCTTTCGCCCGCTCCCGCAGCTCGTTCAACTCGGTCGCGCCGAACGAACGAAAACTCTCAAGCCTCTGACTCACACACAGAGACCTCGACCCCAAGAGCCTTCGAGACGCTTCCATTACGTATTGTACAATGCGAACCGCTGTCAGTACGTATTCCACGACACTCGGGTGTTCGACATCGTACTGTAACCGTCGAAATGGTATTAAAATCACCCAGGACCGTGCACGCGTGCGCGCCTCGAGCGCGGCGCCGATGCCGACGGACAAGGCGCCCGACGGCACACACGCACGCACGCGCAACACATCCACCACCATGAGCGTTCAAGAGTACATCGAGAAGCACGATTTGACGAAGAAGATTGAGGAAGCCCTCAACGCCGCCGTCAAGGCGAAGGCTGAGGAGCCGCTCGCGTTCGTGGTGCGTACGACACACACCTATTTTTTACGCGATCGTCCGTCCGTCTAGGGCGCGATGCCTCGCGCGCGACGGTCGGTGGAATCGTCGGCGAGACTGCGACTCGACCGCGGGCGCCACCGCCGTGCCAACGCGACGATGACATTTCGTTCGATTTGATTTCGCGGCGAAACGTCGAGAGTGCGCGCGCGACGTGGGTGCGCGCGCGGCGGTGGATCTCTGATCACCGCTCGCGACGCCCGCGCGCGCGGCTGCGGTCGTTTCGGGTGGATTATTCCGTCTGTTTCGTCTCGATGGCGGCGCGTCACCGACGGTGCCGATGCGGATGGACGCGACGCGGGTGCAGCGGCGGGGAAACGGCGCGCGCGTTCGTCGGTCTTACCCAGCCGCGTTCGTCGCGTCCGTCGCTCGAGACGCCAGTCTCCTCGACACGAACCAAGCCACTGTACTTTATTGCGCGCGTCTGGATAATCGTGACTGACGTCTCTTTTTCGCATTCGTATCGATAAACAGTCTGAATACATGAAGAAGCGCACCGCGCCAGCCATCACCAAGGTTGTCGGTCGCCAAATTTTCGACTCTCGCGGTAACCCGACTGTCGAGGCGGATGTGTACACCCACAAGGGTATGTTCCGCGCCATGGTTCCGTCTGGTGCCTCCACCGGTATCTACGAAGCTGTCGAACTCCGTGACGGCGGTAAGGATTACATGGGCAAGGGCGTCGCCCAAGCCGTCAAGAACTTGAACGAAATCATCGCCCCGGCGCTCGTCGGCAAGGATCCGCGCGACCAGAAGGCGATCGATGACTTCATGTGCAAGGAACTCGACGGTACCGATAACAAGGGTAAGCTCGGTGCCAACGCCGTCTTGGCCGTCTCCATGGCGGTGTGCAAGGCGGGCGCCGCCGAAAAGGATATGCCGCTCTACCAGCACATTGCCGAACTCGCCGGCAACGGCAAGCTCATCCTCCCGGTTCCGGCTTTCAACGTCATCAACGGTGGCTCCCACGCCGGTAACAAGCTCGCCATGCAAGAGTTCATGATTTTGCCGACTGGTGCTTCCTCCTTCGCCGAAGCGATGAAGATGGGCTCCGAAGTCTACCACAACTTGAAGTCTGTCATCAAGAAGAAGTACGGCCAAGACGCCTGCAACGTCGGCGACGAAGGTGGCTTTGCCCCGAATATTCAAGACAACAAGGAAGGCCTCGACCTCCTCGTTGAAGCCATTGAAAAGGCTGGCTACACTGGCAAGATGAAGATTGGTATGGACGTCGCCGCCTCTGAGTTCTTGACTGAAGACAAGCACTACGACTTGGACTTCAAGACTGAAAACAACGACGGCTCCATGAAGAAGACTGGTAAGGAAATGATTGACCTCTACCAAGAGTTCATCAACGAGTACCCGATGATCTCCATCGAGGATCCGTTCGACCAAGACGACGCCGAAAACACCGCCGCGCTCACCGCCATGAACAACTGCCAAATTGTCGGCGACGACTTGTTGGTCACCAACCCGAAGCGCGTCCAAGCCGCCATCGACGGCAAGTGGTGCAACGCCCTCTTGCTCAAGGTGAACCAAATCGGTACCATTTCCGAGTCCATCGAAGCCGTCGGCATGTCCAAGAAGGCTGGCTGGGGCGTCATGGCGTCCCACCGCTCTGGCGAAACCGAAGACTCCTTCATCGCCGATCTCGCCGTCGGTCTCTCCACCGGCCAAATCAAGACGGGCGCCCCGTGCCGCTCTGAGCGTTTGTCCAAGTACAACCAGCTCTTGCGCATCGAAGAAGAGTTGGGCGACAAGGCCGTTTACGCCGGCGAAGCGCACTACAAGCACATCGCGTGGTAAAATTTTGTTAGAGACCCCAAAACCGCAACCTAAACTTATTTCAACAAGGAGATGAAGAGCACACATAGAACGAAAAACCAATCGCAAACACACAAGCGTCGTGACCGAGCGTGACCACCGCGTTCGCGCCCAGACCCAGACGACTCAAACTGTCGGACGCGCGTTCGACCGACCGCTCGACCGACCAAACAGTCTCATAATCTCAAACACGGATCACGTACTGATGGACACCCGAAACGCGGAGTGGGCCGACGCGAACGCGCCCGCCGGTGGCGTCGTCACGAGCGGACGCGCGACATGGTCCGCGACGACGGACCCCGCCCGCGCGGCGGGTTATACAACGTCAGCAACACGTGTTACTTGAACTCCGTGCTCCAGGTGCGCGACGACGACGACGAGGACGACGACGAGGACGCGTCTTTTCGATTTCGTTTTGTCTCTTGTTTCCTCAGCGGAACGACGCGAAGACTGACGACGCCGACGGTTTTTAACGACGACGACGACGGCGACGACGACGACGAGCGAGCGAGCGGATGCGCCGTTCGTTCGTTCGTTCGTTCGTTCGTTCGTTCGATCGATCGTTCGTTTCGTTCGTTTCGTTTCACGCGCGCAGGCGTTGCGACACGTCGGCAGCTTTAAAGATTACATTCTGGGCGACGAGGCGGCGGAGTGTCTCTCGGCTCGGTTGGTTCGGGAGTCTCGTCGTCGCCCGGCGGGTCCGGCGAAGGGAGGGAGGAGCGACGGCGCGACGGCGCGGTCGATGGAGCCGCGAGATGAGATTTTGAAGTTTGACGACTTCGTGCGAAAACGGAAGAAACGCGGCGGCGGGGAGGGAGGCGAGGCGTCGAGCGGCGGGAGGAAACGCGGGTCGTCGTCTTCGTCGTCCAACGCGGGAGAGGAGGGGGGAGGAGGAGGGAAGAGACGGTTCGCGATGCGTCCGCCGGCGATGACGAGGGAACGAAGGGCGGACATGGCGAGCGCCGAGACGCTGAACGTGGGCGGGGAGCTTCGGGCGGTGTTGAGAACGCTGGAAAGCGGGCGGTACGAAGCGTTTCCGCCGTGCGATTTGTTGAAGAGCGTGTGGAAGTTGGTGCCGGCTTTCGCGGGAAACGAACAACAGGATGCGCACGAGTTTATGCGATTCTTGTTGGATAGACTCAAGAAGGAACTCAATGGTGGGCGACACGCGGTGGATATGCGCGGGGTGGTGACGCCGAGGCAAAAAGAGCACTCGCCGTCCGCGGATGGGATTCCGAACCCGCCGACGAGAGCGCGGAGCGTTCGCAGCCGAAGCGGGCGTTCGAGCCCGAGCCCTAGTTTTTTGAGGGATGACGACGGCGACGACGACGCGTCGACGAGGATGCGCGAGGCAATCGCCGGTGGGGCGACGCCCGTGAATGGGCGCGTAAACCGTCGTGGCGTCGATGACGCCGGCGACGAAGACGGGGGGTTCGTCATCGTGTCCCGTTGGGGCGCAAAGCGACACAAGATGGGTTGCGCGTGTCGTCCGTGTAAATCGAGGCGACGACGAGAAGAGGAGGGCGGCGGTATTGGCAAAGCCAAGGGCGCATCCGGAGCGGTGACGCACTTGAGCTCTCCGACGAGCAGCTTTGCGTCTCCTTCCCGACTCTCTCGAGGAGTAACGGCGAGCGAAGTGAAGAAGCAGCTCGAGGAAACAATGCGAGGCGCAAGAAACTCCTCTCTGCCGAGTACTCCCGTCGTGACGAAGAACACGAGCGAGACAGCTTCGAGCGATAAGATAATGGACATGTTTGGCGGTGTTTCCATCACGCGCATTACTTGCATGAAGTGTGAAAACACGAACGAACGCAGGGAGCCGTTTATGGATTTGTCGCTGCCGATTCCGCCCGTCATCAGCAAGAATGGATCGGTGCCGTCCACTCCGCTTTCACCGTCGACGGAACCGGAACACGGAGAAGGTCCAAACGGGGAGGTGACTTTACAGCAATGTCTCGCGGCGTTCGTTCGCAACGAAACACTCAGCGGCCACGGTCGATATTTCTGCGACGCCTGTGGAAAGGTGCAGAACGCGACCAAGTCGACGCGCATCGCAAAGCTCCCCGAAGTTCTTTCTTTACACCTCAAGCGATTTACTTGGAAAGGGCACGAATCACGCACCAAGCTCACGAATGACGTCGATTTTCCGCTGGAAGACTTAGACTTAGCTCCTTACTGCGAGCTCGACGTCGTTTCTGACGCCGCTACGGCGAGCGAGGCGCCGCCGGCGTCCCCGGACCGAAGCAAGGCTCGGCGCACTCCGAGGCGGAGCGCCAGCGCGGCGGCGAAAAGTGATTGCTTGTACGACCTCATAGCCGTCGTCACACATCACGGCACAAGCGCGGGTAGCGGCCATTACACGGCGTGCTGCAGGGACGTGAGCTCTCCGAGCACGAACGATTGGCAGCATTTCAACGACGACGAGGTCAATCTGCTCACCGCCGAAGAGGTCCGCACCGGCCAAGGATACATATTTTTATACGCTCGCAAACCCAAAATACATTGATCATTTTTTAGCGTCGTTGTTTACGAAAAACATTTTAAAAGCGATAATCTCAGTCGCCTCGTTCGCTCCGCTCTCGGTTCAGACGGTGTAACTACCGCGTCAAAGACACGCACAGCCCCAGAGACGCACGCGTCGCGCCGTTCGTGTCGGCGCGCGCGCGTCTCGAGTGATCTCGTGCATTATCGTTTCTGGCAACGTTTTCATGCATGTCGTCGTCGATCGGTCGTCCGACTTCGTTCGCGGTGTGCGAAGATGACGAAAACGTAGTCTTTGTCGGTTACTCGAACGGTAGACTCGCGAGGTTCGACGACGCATGCGGGACGCAGTACAGGCCGTCTTCGTCGATAGCGTCGCGCACGCGCGTCATCGACACTCCTTCTTGGATCGCAGATCCGTCTCCTTCGACGTCTTATGGGTCGTCGAGCGACGACGAAGTCGCGGTGGACGCCGTGAGCGCGACGAGTTCGACGGGACGCGTCGTTCGGTGCGGAGGAGTGCCGCCGACAGTGGAAGTATTGAGTGCGTTGGATGGAGCAATTATCAAACGTCTTCGAATTCCGACGAGTTGGCCGTGCACGGGATCGTGTGCCGTGACGATATCGGGATGCGTGGGTAACTTTACGTGGGCACTTTCGGCGACTAAGTGGAATCATAGCGGAGACGAATTCGCCGGAAATTCGGCGACGTGCGCCGTCTGGCGTGTGGATGGCGACGATTCAATGACGTGTGCGACGTTTAACGTCAATTCTAGCCGTCCGAGCGCGAGTGGGTCGATGCATGAAGACATGACGCTGGCGCCGTTTGCGGCTACGAAATGTGAAAACGATGCGTTCGAGTACGTGACGGCGCATGTGAATTACTGCGAAGAAAACATCGAGGCGGAGTTTAATAGGTTTACTCTGCGCACTTCAAATTCTGGAATTCCGCGCGCCGAGCGCGTTAGGGGCGGGTCGTTACAGCGCATCAATCTTGGGTGGTATCCAAAGTACAGAGCGGTGCGAGACCGAGCTTTGAACAGAAATCCAAAATCCACGCCCGTCGCGCCGTTTTGCGTGCTCAACAATCATTTTGCCGTCACGATATGGAGTGATGGCGAAAACCCAGTCATTGTCGCTGATAGGAGGACAGAGCAAGCTGAGTCGCGACGGCACGTGCGAGACGCACTTCGCGCTGGAATTGAGTCTTGCGTTAGGAGCGCCGATGCACAGATTGAACGCTCGGTGATGGATGCGTTCGGTTACGACGGTGACGCATACGTCGCGATCGTGGTGCGCGACTCGAGACTTGTTCATGGTAGCGCGCGAAGCACGAAGGAGTGCGACGTCAAATTCAGGCTTTTCCTCGTACCGACTGGCGTTCGAAGCGATTGCAAGAGCGTCCCCTCGCACACTGAGCCGACTGCTCCGCTCATGGATATGACAGATGTCGACGTCGCGACAGAGACATGCGCCATATGTCTCGATCAATTTGCAACCAGCGTGTACGTTCGAACTCCATGCTGCGGCACCGTGTTCTGCACCGAGTGTCTCTCGTCATACATGTCGCTCAAAGCTCGCGGCGAGTGTCCGGCGTGCCGTGATGTGCACAAATTCTGGTCCTCCGCACCCGCTGAAACGCCCGCGTTTCCACCTGGAGTGGTCGAGGTTGAGCTAAATTACGACATGCGCCAAGCTATACGGGCGTATCGCGCGCTCATCGTCGAAGATGACGATTACGCAGAGATGGACGACAGGCATCTTCGCGGAGATAGAAAACCTCTAGCCCTACGCGGCGGTTTTGTTTACGCAATCGACGCGCGCGGGTTGCTCGTGCAAACGCTTCAGTTTGCACTTTGACAATTGAAGTTCTAGTAAACAATGCTGTAAATATTTCATCCGAGCCGTCGGGTTTCTCGAGAGCTACTCGCTACGTCGCTTCAGGGCTGTACACAATCACAGTCCTCACTTCAACTCGGCGCCAAAGTCCGGCATATTCGGCGCAGCCGTCGAACTCTCCGGCTCCGGTCTACCCCCACCGAATATGTTCCCCCACACGGACCCGCTCTCCGGCATCGTCTCTGCCCCACCCGCTTCGCCCGCGCCCGCGCCTCCTTCCCCGCCCGCGCTCGCCGGCGGCGCCTCGCCCGGCATCGCCATCACTGGCGGTGGCGGCGGCGGCGCCGTCAACCGCGTCAACATGATACTGATACCCTCAATCACCGCCAAAAGAAACCCCCCGAACGCCGCCGACCTCGCCGCGGACGGCAATCCGTACCTCAGTTGCAACACCCCGCCCGTAGCGGCGCCCGAAATGATCGGGTTCCACGGATCCTCCTTGTGTCTCACCGCCACCAGCGCGCAATCGAACGCAGAGAAGAGCCCTCCCCACACGGCAAACGACCCTCCGATCCGCGGCGCTTCGCGTCGTATCGCCTCCAAACCACCCGCGATGGCGTACCCACGCGGGGAATTATACGCACCCTTGACCAGGTTCACCACGCCGCCCCCGACCGCGCCCATGGCGAACGCCCCACCGACGTCATCGAAGATTCTGTGCGGGCACGGTTCTCTTCCGTGGTCCACGTTCGTCATGGCGTCTCTCGCGCGTCGTGCGTCCGCGCGTTCGTCGTCGGTCGCGTCGTCACGCGCGTCGGGCTGTGGAAGTTTTCTCCCGACCAGGGTACGGTGTCTCTCTGTCTGTCGCGAAAGAGTGGAGAAAAAATGAATGAAGATTCGTCATCGCACGACGCGTCATCGCGCGCGCACTCGCACGGCAAATCGCGACCCCGATGTCGACGAACGTCGAAGACGACGCGGTGGCGTCGACGACGACGACGCCCGGTGAGGTGTCGGCGAGCGCGGCGAAAAAAGCGATGAAGTCGGCGGAAAAGAAATCTAAAAAGCGACCCGATCCCGCGGGTTTGGAAGCGCTCGAACTCGGGATGAAGGCGATGGCGATCAAGGATTACGCGAGCGCCAAGGCGGCGTTTGATAGGTGTGAAGAGTTGTGCGCGAACTCGGACGTGGCGTTGGTGCCGAGACAAAAGGCGGGGAAAGAGAAGGGTAAGGCTGATGACGGCGGTGAAGGGAAGAAGAAGCCGGCCGAAGCGGCAAAGGCAAAGGAACAACCGGATGCGTTGGATGCGACGCAGTTACCGGAACCTGGGTCGGATCGACACGTGTGCGCGAAAATGAAGGATAATTTACCGCCCGGAGCGAAGAATTACGCGATCAATTCTGTGCAGAGAATGTCGGAACACTTGGCGAAGACCAAGGGGAAGTGGCGAACGCGGTTTCCGCCCGAACCGAATGGATATTTGCACATTGGACACGCCAAGGCGATGTATTTCGATTTCGGTGTGGCGAAGAGACACGGCGGGGAGACGTACTTGCGGTTCGACGATACCAACCCGGCGGCAGAGAAGCAAGAGTACATTGATAGCATTATCAGTTCTGTGGAATGGCTGGGACACAAGCCAGTCAAGACGACGTACTCGAGCGATTACTTTGACGAGCTCTACGAATACGCCGTCAAGTTGATCAAATCTGGGAATGCGTACGTGTGCTTTCAAAATAAAGATGAGACGTTCAAGTCGAGACAAATCGTACAATCCTTTCAAAAGATGTGTGCGGACGGAAACCTCCCGCGGTACGAGACGCCATTGCCCGAGGGTGCCGAGAGCCCATGGAGAAACACTAGCCCAGAGGAAAACTTGGCGCTCTTTGAGAAGATGAAGAACCGAGAGTTCAAGGAGGGCGAGTGTTGCTTGCGCATGAAGGGTGATTTGCGCAGCGACATTCCGAGCATGTGGGATCTCGCGGCGTATCGTATCAAATACGAGACACATCCGCATTCCGGTGACAAGTGGTGCATCTATCCAACGTATGATTACACTCACTGCTTGGTGGACAGCCTCGAAAACATTACGCACTCTCTGTGTACACTCGAGTTTGAGTCTAGACAAGCTCCGAACGGGTCTTACTACTGGTTGTTGGATGCGCTCGACACGTACAAGCCCGTCACCTGGGAATTTGCGCGCTGCAACATTACGTACAACGTCATGAGCAAGCGCAAGCTCAATCTTCTCGTGACCAAGGGTTTCGTCAACGGCTGGGATGACCCACGTTTATTGACCCTCGAAGGTCTTCGCCGTCGCGGTTACACGGCGACCGCCATCAATGCGTTCTGTGCGGGCCTCGGAGTGACACGCAACGACAACACGCAACCGATTCAGCGCCTTGAGGGTGTCATTCGCGACGAACTTCAGCAAAACGCGTCGAGATACTTTGGTGTGTTGGATCCGCTCAAGGTTAACATCACCAATCACCCGGGTGAAGATATCATCTGCGAAGCGCCGGTTCACCCGTCGTTCCCGGAGCGAGGTATGCGTCGCATCAACTTGACGCCGACGGTGTTCATTGAGCGCTCCGATTTCCGCACGGAAGATGTCACGGATTACTTTGGTTTGGCGCCGGGTAAAACAATTCGTCTGCAGTTCGGTTATAACATTACCTGCACTGCAGTCAAGACGAACGAAGACGGTTCAGTCGCTGAAATTGACGCGACGATTGACATGGAGTCTCGCTCTCAAAAGCCACCAAAGGGTATCCTGCACTGGGCTAACACCGACTTTGTCAAGGTTGAATGCAGAGTGTACGACAGACTCTTCAGTGTCGAGATTCCGGGTAAGGTGGATGCCGATGCCGCCGCTGAGCCGGCGAAAGAAACCAACGCCGTCGCCGAAGGCGAGGAAGAGGAGGAGGATCACGACACCGTCGACTGGTTGACGCAACTCAACCCAGACTCCCTCGTCGTCCACAAGAACTCGCTCATTGAACCTGGTATGCGCGAATTTGCCGATAAGCCCCTCGAGCACCAGTTCCAGCTTCAACGTCTCGGTTTCTTCGCGTTCGATAAGGATAGCACTTCAGAGGCGCCCGTCTTGAACCGAATCGTCACGCTCAAGGAATCGACGGCTAGAAAGGCTTTGGGGAAGTAGTGCTCGTGCTGCAAAATATTATTTCATAGTCATGTTTTAGTCAGAGATGAATATTACATCACCTCATTGCGTATTAAGCAAGTATTCGTTCATGTTATCGTCTTATCACTCAACCGAAAAATTCGGAATGAATCGCTCGAACCGCGTCGCTTCCTTGCGATTGGTCGACGAGGAGCGAAATGTTCGTCTTCGACGCGCCCTGCGAGATCATCTTCACCTTAATATTAGCGGCTCTGAGTGCCTTGAACGAGCGCTCCATAATCTCGTTGTTACGTTCGACGTTACCGATGAGAGATAGGATGGAGTGCCCGCTGCTCACCGCGACGTGCGCAATGCCCTCCTTTTCAAAGTCCTGGGCGAGAGCGTCGAGCTCCTCCTTGACCAAGTCTCTACTCCACATCTTGGCCGGATCCAAGGTAAGAGAGACGCTAACTTCGGATGTCGCGACGACATCGACAGAAATACCGTTAGACGCCATGATGTTGAACACCTTGGCCAAGAAACCAAACTGACCGAGCATGCGCGTCGACGTAATGTCGAGCATGGTGACGTTCTTCTTCTCGACGATCGACGTCAACAACCAGTCCTCGTGTTGGTCTTCCGCGCGAGTGTGGCCAATCACCGTGCCTGGCGCTCGGATGTTGTAAGAGTTCTTCACGCGTACGCACAGCTTATCCGAATCCATCGCCGGTCGCATTGAGTGCGGGTGCAAAACTTGAGCGCCAAAGTAGGCAAGCTCCGTCGCCTCTTGGAAACTCAAAAACGGCATCGGCACCGTGCCCTCAACCTCGCGCGGATCCGCGGAGAGAACGCCGTCTACATCCTTCCACACTTGCACTTCGTTGAGATCAAGCGCCTTGCCAATGACGGTCGCAGTCAAGTCACTTCCGCCGCGTCCGAGCGTGCAAATGGCGCCCGTCTTGACGCCCCGACCCAAAAATCCAGTGACGACGTGCACGATCGGCTTGGCCCCGGGGGGAAGCGTCAATCGAGCCTTGGTCTTCTCGAACGTTTCATCCAAAATGGTCCCATTCTCAAACTCATCCGTCGTCACGAACATATCATCAATGGTGTCGATTTGCGCGCTATTGACGCCAAGCGACCGTAAGTACGATGAGAAAATCCGGGTACTCATGCGCTCACCGAAGCTCACGAGCAATGCTCTCGTCCTCGGAGTCACCTCTTGCATCAGAGCGATCCCCGTGCACACCTGCTCCAACTTTTTCAGCAGTTTCTCCACCTCTGCGCGCGTCTGCACATCTGTTCCGAGCGAATCCATGGTGTCCGAGTGCAACTTGCGAATCGCCTGAATCGGTTCCAAGGCCTCCACCTCCTCCGTGCCTTCGCATCCCATCGCCTGCTCTCCCGCCAACAACAAATTATTCGTCGTCTTTCCCATCGCGCTCAGCACCAACACCGGCATCTCCTCTGGAAACGACAGTGCAATCGTCGCCACCTCTCGCATGCGTTCCGCGTCCGCCACGCTCGAACCTCCAAACTTCATCACCACCGAGTGTTGCGTCAACCCAGCCCCCGGGGTTTCGCGCGTTTCGCTCACCACCGCCGACGCGCGCGTCGGCGTCTTCGCCGTCTTCGCTGCCGTTCTTCCCGCAACGCGGATGCCGGCGCGCGACGTCGTCATCGACGACGCGGAAGACCGCGAACCGCAACCCTCACCCGCGGGTCTTCTTCCGACGCATCCTCGCGTCATCGTCGTCGTGATCGCGGCGGACACACTGCAGACGCATGTCATGGTTTCGTTTCAGTCGAAATCCGTCAATCCGTCCTCGCGTCTGCTCGCGCGCGGCGGCTGGGCGTCGTCTGGCGCGGCGGCTTTGCGTCTGCGAAGTTCGAAAGGTGCATTCGTCCAAGGCCACTCATACTCTTAGACGTCATAAAATATGGAGAGAATAGCACGCGGCATTTCGCGACGCCCGCGCGAACGCACCGACGTGATCGACGTCGAACGCGCGCGGTGGCGTAGACCAGCCGACTGTCTGACTGCTTTCCTCCGCGTGTTCTCGGACGCGTTTCGATTGCTTTGGACGACGCGGTGGGCGCGTGTTCGAACGTAATCTTACATTCGTCGAGTGTGGAAGCCAACGGTTTTGTTCGAACACAAACGAGCGACGCGTGCGACGCGCAACGACGACGGACGAGTCCATGGGTGATTTTCGTGAGACGTTCGCATTCGGTGCGGGGGACGTGGGCGTGACATCGTCGGCGAAAGACGAGAGGGTTATCGACGACGATCATGAGGACGAGGCTGAAGTCGCGACGACTACGGCGCTGCGAGGACGGTTGAGAACGATGGAAGAAGTGCTTCGAACGCTCGGGGCAAGGGCAGGAAGGTTGGAACTCGAAGCCAGAGGGGCGAGAGAGGAAACCCGGGTCGCTACGGCGAAGATGGAGGATGCGAAACGGCGGTGTGAGAGGTTGGAGGCGGACGCACAGTTGAGACAGGCAGACGCGGAAGAGGTGAAGAAGAGAGCTGACGAGGCGGAACGCGAGCTCGTCGATGCGCGGCGCTCGCTCGCCGAGATGGAAAGGGAAAACGTACGGTTGCGGGAGGAGAGAAATGCGGCGAGGGAAGAGTTGAAAGCGAGGACGGCGAGTATGAGGGTGGCGGAGGAAGATGCTAGGCGAAGAGAGAACGATTTGAGAGACGCACTCGTCATCGAGCAAGCGAAAGAGGCGGAGCGTCGAGTCGAGATGCACGAGCTCGCGAGGCGATGCGAGCGAGCTGAATCGTACGGCGAGACGGTGAGCGCAAGAATCGCCGAAGCGGAACGGGAAATTGATGCGTTCAACGAAGCCATGACTAATGACGCGGATGGACAAGCGAGAGCACTCAAGGAACGCCTGAAGGCGAGCGAGGCGAGATGCGCCGAACTTGAGGGACATTTAGAGCGCATGAAGACGCACACTGCCGAGGTCGAGGCCATGCGCGCAGCTCTCGTGGCGGAGACACCCGATGTTGCGAAAATACGAGCACAGTTGGACGCCATGGCCGCTCGCGAGCGCGATTTAGTCGCGGCGCTGAAATTTGAGGAGCACATGAAAGAAGAGGCGGTGAAGGAGATGCTTCGAGCTCGCGCGGCTGCCGCTAAGGCCGAAACGTTTGCGTCGCGGTGTAGCACAAAAATGTCGAATAGCAAGGCGCTTGCGACCGTAATTGAATCGCTAGGAGATTCTCTTTTTGAGTGAAGTGACGCCGTTTAGCCAACGCGCATGTATTACACAGAAATATGATGTCGCGTCACTGAATCGTGATCGCGTCATAATGTACAGGAGAAATGTACGAGACGAAAATTTCTTTTTTGCCCTTTGCAGCGTCTGGCTCGTACAATAAGTACCAGTTGTCCGCCGTTGATTGTACTACGTGAATTTTGAGGCCAAGTGCATCGCACGCCGCTCGCAATGTCAACTCGTCACCCCAAGTGCGACTTCGCTTCATCTCTTTCACCCACTTCGCGAATGCATTGTCGTCCTCAAAGTATATCGAAAAAGCGTCGCGATTCGAGGCGATCCAAGCCATCGCGGTCTCACGAATCTCTTCGTGACGATTTTGATCCCTGTACACGTTGTGCGCAATCGCTCGAAACTGACAGTTACCATCTCCTTCCATCGACACCCGACGCATACCCATCTTGCCCAATCTCACATCAAGCATCGACGTCCCTTCTCTCAACCGGTTTTCCTTTTCATCTTCGCTCGCAAGCTCCAATTCTATCTTTTCCTTCAACGCGGCTGCCATCCTCTGCGCAGTTGTGCTCGTCGACATTCTCGCAACAATCTTCACCTTCAAATTGGCCCGCTTCCACTTCGCGTTCGCGCTCTCCGTTCTGCGCACCGGCGCATCGCTCTCGACGAACGCCGCCGGATGGGCCCTCTCGGAACGCAGGACGGTCGGCGCCATCGACTTGTTCAATGTCTTTGAAAGTTTCCTGAACACCTTTTCGTCGACAGCTTCGCCGCTCTCTCGCGTCTTCGCCCGCTTGGCGCTCGGCGGCGAATCCATCGCCGAACCGTCCGTCGTACAGCACAACATGGTCCGTATTCCGGCGCTCGACCTCGCCCGCGCCCAGCGGCGGCGGCAACTTGTGACGATTTACCGAATCGAAGTTGGATTACTCTTCAACTGTTTCATACCTCAGAGCACGACTGGTGAGCGTCGACATGACCGCGGCTCGCTCTCGATCGCGCTCGCGCGGACCGCAGGAATGCCAAAAGGCGACGCCGTCGCGATCCGCCTCTCGCTCGCGATCGCGGCGGGCGCACAACGACGTGAGGGCGCGTCGAAGCGTCAGGGCACCGTCGGTCGAGAGGTCGAAGAGCCGCTCGACGACGAAGACGAAGACGACGAAGACCGTCGCGGAGGGCAAGCGACGCGCGAAGAATGGGTACTTGGGGCTCGGGGCGAGCGATTTCAAGGCGGTGTGTCTGCTGTTGTTGCTGTACACGCTGCAAGGGGTGCCGATGGGTTTGAGCTCGAGCGTCGGGTTCATCTTGCAAGAGCGTGGGGCGACGTATGCGGAGCAAGGGGTGTTCTCGCTCGCGAGCTGGCCGTTCAGCCTCAAGGTGCTCTGGGCTCCGATCGTCGATGCGGTGTACTTTAAGCGCGTCGGTCAGCGTAGAACGTGGGTGATGCCGCTGCAGCTCATCGTCGGAGTGACGTTGCTCTTTCTGGCTTCTGCGCTCGGTGAACTCATAAGCTCAGAAGGTAGCGATGTGAAGACGCTCACGTGGACGTTTTTCTTCCTCTACGTGTTGTTAGCGAGCCAAGACATCGCTGTGGATGGATGGGCGCTGACGATGCTCAGCGAAAAGAACGTCGGGCTTGCTTCGACGTGCAACGCCATCGGACAAATGATTGGCTTTTTCGTTTGTTTTACCGGATTCTTGACTCTCAATTCGTACGGAGTCGATCTCGGGGCGTTCATATCGTTTTGGGGCTACGTCTTCATCGTTTCTGCTATCTTTGTGTACTTCACCAAGGAGAAGCCGTGCGAAAATGAGATGAACATTTCCACCGCATATGCGCAGGCATTTTCAATTCTAAAGTTACCCGCGGTGATGAAGTTGAGCGCCGTGTTGTTGACGCGCTTCATCGCATTTAGCGCGTCGGAAACGCTCACGACGCTCAAGCTACTGGACAAGGGAGTGCCGAAGACACACATGGCAACCATGTCAGCCATCATGACGCCGCTCAATTTGGCGATGCCGATGTTAACGCGCAAGTGGACCGCCGGGGCGAGACCGCTCGATACCATCACCAAAACTTGGGTTTGGCGAGGCATCGCTTGTGCGTTCGCCGCTGTGATTGTGTACTACGCGCCCGACGTGAACGTGTCGGGAGTGATTCCGTACACGTACTACATATTCCTCTTCTTGTGGCTTTCCGTGTACAGCGCTTTCAGCAACGCCCACTTCATTTCGTTCATGGCGTTCTACAACCGCGTCTCCGATGCCGACATGGGCGGAACATATATGACCATATTGAACACCGTGAGCAACCTTGGATCCAAGTGGATGGAAAGCGCGACGTTATTCATTATCGATTTCGTTAGTCCCAAGGTGTGCGTCGAGGAAGGATCGCACCGAGTCCTTGGTAGCTGCGCCACCGAGGCGCTCAAGTCGCGATGCGCTGGCAAATGCTCGACGAGCGACGTGCCGTACTACACCATAGTGTTGCTTTCACCAGTCTTGGCTTTCGTGTGGCTGCGCTTGACGCGTCCGACGATCGACTGGTTATCCGCCGCAGACAAGAAGCAATGGCGTGTGAAGGCGTGAAGAAATTAGCGACTAGTTCGTTTAGAATCACAATCCTAAATTCTAACTACCACCCGTGATCGAACGTTATGAAGTAAACATATCCGGATACTTTTTCCGCACGCTCGCCGCGCTCATGCCCGCGGTCCGCATGAACTCGGGATTCTCGTCCCAACGCGTCCCGTCTGGCGTCCACGTCTCGCCCTCCTCGGTCCCGTCTTCGTCATCGTTCGCCTGAATCTCAGCCACGAGACGCTTCAATATCGCATCGGCCGCTCGCGAACGAGACGTCATCGCACCCTTGACGCCCACCGCTGCCGCACCGCCCATCCCAGAAGGCGACTCGACGTACCCTTCCTCTGCATCAAAAAAGTCGTCATCTTCTTCGCCCGCTACGATCCCATCATCCGGTCCCGCGAACGCGAGCGGCCTCCCTGAAGGCGACCCAACGTCCGTCGTCAAGTTTCCATTCAGGTCCGCTCGATGCGGCGTCGCGCGCTCGGAACCGCTCGACGATACGTCGTGTCCCAACATCCGAAGTTCGATTCTCCTTTGAACCAACTGTCTCAGCGCGTAATCTTCATCGTGCGACGCCGTGTCGACGATCGCTGTCGACGACGTCTCGGCGCCAGAAATTGACGGGACGCGATGTCTTTCGAAGTACGTCTCGAGCGCGTCGGTCGCAGTCATGTCGGGCTCGCGTTGCAGTGTGGCGTTTCGGTTGGTTTTCTTCGTTTATATTTGCTCAGTCGCGTTTAGCATCGAGTGCGATAGTCTCGCAACACGGCACGCCGATGACGAGGTCGCACTCGCCCGTGTCGAACCATACGTGGTCTAATTTCGTCTTTTGCGTCGCCTTGGCGTCGCTGGCTACGGAATCTTCGAAGAGAATTTCTCTCGCCGCTTCCGTCGTCCAATCTAAGATGGTTCGAGCCGTCTTCGCGAGCTTGCGGCTCTCACTATCGAGCCGTTTCATGTACCACGGCGGCGTTTCTGAGTACGCCGCCTTGGTTTGCGTCGCGACCGGACTCGGTATCGGACACTCGGGCGAGACTGGCGGGCTCGGCCTGGCTCGGATGACGAGCGGCTGCGCCGAGAATTCGTCTCTACTTCGGCGCGTGCCTGCCCAGTACGCGCTCGCCTTGGATTTTTCCAGGACCATTCCAGTGAGTTTTCTAGGGGCAACAAAACTCACGGTGCTGGATTGAGGGACAGAACCATCGAGAAGGAGTGCCTCTGGTACTACCACGACTCTGTGATCGCTTTCCGGCGATGTTTCGTAGACATAATCCGCTTCATCGAAGACCGGCGACGCTGAAACCACGACGTCGACCGCATCCGTTGCATCGTACGACGTTGATGTTTCAGCCTCGCTGACGATGTCATCGACGTCGTCATCCAACGCAATCGCATCCAGACGCGCGACGACGTCGTCGAGTCGTTCCAACACGTCGACATCCGTCCGCCGTTTGCCCTCCTCTTCGTCTTCTTCGTCTACATTCCCCACCCGGTCGATCGACCCGCGTTCCTCCGCATCGACCGACGCCGTCTCTATTGTCATTTGGCGAGCGTTCGCCGCTTCTTCAAACGCCATCGCCGCCTCGAACGCCGCGAGTTCGTCCAACTCTTCCATCCGCGCCAGCCATGCCTCGTCGCTCGGAAACTGCTCCTCAAACTCTCGACGCACTAGCGCTGCCACCGCAGTCGCGCGAGCCATCAACCACGGACGGATCGCGCGCGCGCGAGCCCCCGCGCGCGTTCTGACGAACCTCACGACCGCGGACGCCATCGCGCGCCCGCGTCGCGCGCTCCGAGTCGTCGTCACGTGACGCGCCGGTTCGTCTCCGCAGTTCCCCTGACCAGAATCGCCAGCAACGACGGGTACCGCCTCTGCCATGCCGACCCGAGCCGAAACGCGACGAAAGACGCGCGTTCCGTCGACTCGAGTTTTCGCGCGCGGGCGCGCGTCGACGTGCACGCGTCGACGTGCACGCGTCGACGTCCAGTGACGCGCGCGGGTCGAGTTTTCGCCGCGAGTTGGGTCCCCCCTGATATATTCTGGAGTCTTTTCGCCTAAAAACCACACGAGTGAAACAAAAACATCGGTCTCTCGAGACTGAAATATGAGGTTCAGGTCGACGCGCGTGCGCGCGGATCACACGAATTGGCGACGGCATTCGCCCGCGCTCGACCGCTCTTCTCGCCCGACGTGACCAAGCGCACGCCGACGGTGACGAAGAACGCGACGCACGACGTACGCTCTCGAACGCACGCGAAAGAAACGTTCGTTAACGCCGCGAGACGTCGTTTATAGAGAGACTGTGGCTTTAGGTTGAGATGTGCGTTCGTCGACGGAAGAAGATTCCGCGCGCGGTTCGGCGACGACGACGACGACGCGCGAGACGTGAGACGCGGAAAACAACGTGAGGGTGGATGGACTGACGGATGCGAACGATGACGACGACGACGTGACGCGCATGCAGGTTGTTTTACTCGTACTTCAAGACGCTGGTGGGGAAACCCGTGACAGTGGAGCTGAAGAATGACTTGTCAATCGCCGGCACGTTGGTTTCTGTAGATCAGTACCTGAATATTAAGCTAGAGAACACACGGGTGACGGATGAGGAGCGATACCCGCACATGCGTAGCGTGAATAACTGCTTCATTCGGGGGAGCGTCGTGAGATACGTGCAGCTTCCAGAGGGCGCGGTCGACGTGGACATTCTCCACGACGCCACGCGTAGAGAAGCTCGCGGCGCCTAGGCAGTGGGTGTTTCTAGAACCTGTGATTGTTATCAGAATCCTTAAAATTAGCTAAAAGATGTTCAACTCGGCGCTTCGTTAAATACGGTCTAGAATCTACTTTATGCCGTAAGGCAGCCCGCCAGCGATGCGGGTGATGTGTCGAATGTCGACGGGTGGATAGTTCTGCAGCATCTTCATGCACACGGCAAAGTCGCCCTCTAAAAGTTCAGTCCCGATATTTAGAACGCACGCGACGCAAAGGCGAAGCAGGCACTCTTTGCGAGAACGTGGGGACGCCAACATGACGTCCCACAGACGCAACACGTCTGCAAAGTCAAAGTCTTGTGTAAACAAGAGGGTGATCCATCGGAACGCGAACATGGACGTTGTGAGATTCATACCGTCCAAGTGTCGGTGAACTTCGGGTCCGTAGACGGCAATCATGTTACTAAGTCGATCGAGGATGGCCCGTATACCTTGGTCGGTGGCGTCAAGTTCCATGACGAAGACGTCGCGAAATTCACCAAAAATTTCCGTTAAACAGTAAAAGGCATCCGCCGCGGAATCGACCGTGTCCTCCGGTTCATCCGCATTCGCAAAGACGTAAAACAGACATCCAATCATCTCGTGCATGCCTTGGACGTACCCAACGCCCGGGTTTAATTTCGCAAAGACGTACAGCGCATCACGCATGTCGTCCTTCCTCTTGGCAGCCTCGCCGTCGCCGTCTTCGTCGTTAAAAAAGTGCATATCCGGATGCACACGCATGACATCCCGATCTATTTGCTCCGCCAACTCATCCCCTCTGTGTTTATTGATCCACGCCGCTCGTTTCGGTTGTCCATCGTCTCCGCCGCTCGCTTCCTGTACTCGTTCAGCCGAACAAAATTCGCGTAAAAACTCTCGATACTCTGCTCGGCGCGTTTTCAGCACCTCTTCCCACCGCGCACGCTCTCCAGGAAGATACCCCAAACATAATTTCCACACCAACGCTCTCGCCCGTCCGTTATCGTCGTCTGGAACGCCCCCATCCGAAACCAACAGCTTGAGCTTCTCGGCATCCACTCGCGGCCGTGCCGTCGCGTCTCCGTACAACTCCTCCAACAGCGCCTCCTTTCGCGATTTGCCCCTCACCCCACCATCCGCGCCGTCTCCATCCCGTCCCGACGTCGATCCGAACGACCCGCTCTCGTCCCTCGCGATCGCTCTCGCCACGCGCGCCGCGTGCGCCCTCGACTCGTCTTCAATTTTTCGTTCGATCGTCCTCTGTTGGTGCTGCTTCACCTTGTTCTTCGCCCGCTCCACCGTCGCCTTGGCCTTCTCGCGCGCCAGCGACGCCTTCTTCCGAAACCACGACCGTAATTCTCCGACGTCGTCGCTACCGCCGTTCGACATCGGATCGAATCGGATCGACGCGTGCGTGAGCGCGTCAATGCCGCTATCCAACGACTTTGAGGCGAAACGAACCCGTCACACTTCGTCGCTCGACGTCTCGTCGAACGCGCGACGGCAGCAATCATGATGACGATGTCGATGTCGACGACACATCCGGCTCGCTCCGCCGCGCAGACGTCCCGCGCGCGCGTGTCGCCGATGCGAAAAACGCTATCCGTGACGACGCCGAGAACCATCCACGTCGGATGCCGATCGAAAACCTCTCACGCGGAAGACTCGACGCCGACGGACGACGCGCGCGCCAACGGGTCGTTCGACAGCCGTCGCGCGTTCCTCTCGCGTTTCGCAGTCGGTTTGCCAGCGGCGGTCGCCGCGGTCGCGTCCGCGTCGCTCAGCGTCGCGCCGAAAGCTTTGGCCGAGTACGGCGACACATTGTACATGGATGCGTTGCAAGGAAGCGGGAAGGATTACGGGAAAAGTTCGTACATTTACCCCGATTTCACGGTGACGAAGAGTGGTTTGCAGTACAAGGACATGAAAGAGGGCACTGGGGATAAGGTGTTCGACGGCGGGAAGGGATCGACGGCGGTGGTGGACTGGGACGGCTACACCATCGGGTATTACGGACGGCCGTTTGAGGCAAGAAATAAATCAAAGGGTGGAGCGTTCACGGGTGATGAGAAGGATTTCTTTAGGTTTAAAGTGGACGATGCGTCGGTGATTCCGGCGTTTAGGGAAGCGATTATTGGAATGCGGGTTGGGTCGATTCGTCGCATCATCGTCAGCCCAAACTCTGGGTTGGGATATCCTGAGGGACGCGCATGGCGTTCTCAAAAGCCGCAACCAGCAAATTTCAGCGGAGATCGCGCGTTGGGATTCGTATTGGAGAACCAAGGGATGATCGATAAGACGCTTCTTTTCGATATTGAACTGATAAAGATTTTGGACTAGTAGCATCAACACGGGGCGATCAAGTGCTATTTTAAAGTCGTCCTCGGGACGTTTTTATCACACATTCAACTCATTCAACTCGTTCAAAACATAGAAACAACTCGCGCATTTTTTATTAACGTCTCTCAGGGTCCTTCGGGCATGGCATACATCGGCGGCGTGTGATAAACGCCGCCACCCGGCTGCATGGGGAATCCCATTGGAGGCGTCGGCATGGCCGTGACGACTTCAACGGGCTGCTGGCCAGCCGCGAAAGCCTTGACGAGACTCTTCGCCGCGGCGATGTTGCTCTCGTGCGGTCCCTTGAGTTCAACCTCACTTGTGTTCGTCTCTGGGTCCGTCTCAATCATCGACACTTGGCAACCGGAGATGCGGGCGATGGTGGAAATATTGCTCCCTTGCACGCCCAAAACGTTTTGCACGTCTTCTCCCTCGACTTCGACACTATCGCTCACCAATGGCGGCGCTTGCATCATGTACATTTGCGGTGACATCGGGACTTGCATCGGCATCGGCACTTGCATCGGAACGGGCACTTGCATGGCCACTTGCATGGGGACTTGCATAGGAGCTTGCATTGGAACGGGAACCACCATTTGCGGCGCGATGCCCACAATGGCGGGATCCGCCGTCGCTAGGTTAACCGCCGACGCGTACGGATCCGATCTCGGCGCGGCGAGAGCGGGTTGGTAATATCCAAGTACACTCGAGTCAACCAAAAATTCCCTCAAAAGCTCAAAGATGAGCTCAGCGGCATCGCAAACGTCCGGCGCTTTGCCGTGAATTTCGACTACGCGGTCCTCGCTCGTAGCGCACGCTGGCACTTGGCCAACCTCTTGCACCGCCACATGGGCCCCGTTCGCCTTGCGACGGATATCTCGAATGTTTTCACCACCTTTACCGATGAGATGTCCAGCTTGTCCCGCCGGTACGAGCACACGAAGCGTCACATTAGGGGATTCTGCGTCGTTCGCCAACTCAGACTCTTCTGGCATGTTCGGCGTCTTCGGCGTTTCAGACTCGGTCGGCGTCGAATCCTCCACGCGTTCCTCCTCCTCGCTATCCTCCGAACCACCCATGCGTCGATGTGACGTTAAAAACTTGGCCACTATCATCGCAGCCATCTTCGCAGGACACTCATCGTCCTTTGCGTTCTCCTTTGCCTCTCCACGTCTCTTCTTCCCTCCCTCTCGGTCTGTGTCAACATCATCGTCGTCGTCGTCGTCGTCGTCATCATTCTCACCGCGCGCATCTCTGGACTTCCTCGATCTCGGCGCCGCGATCAACACCGCCCTTTCGCTACACCTCGTCGCGCTATCCAACACTTTCACCGTGGCGCCGGTGTCCGCGACGATGCGCTTGACGTTCGCGCCGGATTTCCCAATCAACCCCCCGACGCGCGTCTCCGTGCACAACAACCGAAACACCGCGTATCCCAACACCGACCGATGATCATCGTTATCGCGCGTCCGCCGGCGATGTTCCTCGTCCCGTCGAGCGGCGGTTCGTTCGCCAACCGAATCGGCATCGTTCGCATCGTTCGCGTCGATGCGCACGTCGAAATCATCGTCTTCGTCAGACGACGCACCGCCGTCGCCGTCGCGCGTGCGGGACATGTCTGTCGATCGACCGACCGTTCGTTCGACGATACCGGCGGCGCGTTCGGTTTCCGCGCGTCGTCGTCGACGCGACTCTCGACGAGGCGCGGTGTGTCGCGTGCGATGCTCCGTTGCCGCGTGGTTCAGGTACCCTCTCTTTTATGACGAGTCATTATTCGAAAGTAGCGAAAGGTACAAAAGTGAACCGACTTTCGCGAACGCCCGGGAGACGCCGACGCGGATTTCGGTTCGGTCGTGATACGCCCGACGAACGACGGCGACGGGTGGTCGTGCAGTGTTTCTTCTTCGTTCGAGCGGTGGCGTCTCGCACCGAGGGAGGGGGTGTCGTTGGTGTGCGCGCGAACGCGAAGCGCTTCGTAGAATAAGATGACGATGACGACGCGGTGGACGTCGACGTCGACGCCGACGCGCAGTGAATCGCGAAACGTGAGCGTCGATGTGAAAACCACCCGGTATCGGCATCGCGGACGCGGTGGTTTCGCTCGAACGAGAGCGATGCCGACGTTGGAGGACGCGGCGACGCCGAGCGAGCGAACACGAGAAATCCTTACCAGACTCGAGCGACGAAACGAAACGGCTTCGTCATCGGCGACGGCGCTCGGTGCGGGCGGACGGACGACGCTCGCGGCTTTGGAAAGTTTAGACGCCGCGTGGTCGCGGGTTAGGCGCGGGGAATACTCGCCGAAACCAGTGACACCGTTCGTGAAGACGTCGACTGGAAGCGGCGCGTCGGATGACGCGAGCGAGACGTACGATGTCGTCGTCTGTGGAGGTACGCTGGGGATTCTCGTCGCGACGGCGCTGCAGCGGCGAGGGGCGAAGACGTGTGTCGTCGAGCGTGGGGCGCTCCGGGGGCGGGAACAAGAGTGGAACGTGTCTCGCGCCGAGACGCTCGCGTTGGTGGATGCCGGAGCGTTGTCTCGAGAAGACGTGGAGGAGTGTTTGATGATTGAGTTCAACCCGATTCGGTGTGGATTCAAGGGCGCGGATAGAGAATTGATGACCCGCGACATTTTGAACACTGGGATTTCACCCGAGAAGCTCGTGAAGCGGTGCCGAGAGCGCTTCGAAGAGGCGGGCGGGACGGTTTTGGAAAATTCAGACTTGAACGCCGTCGAGGTGTTCAACGACGTAGCGCGTCTCGATGTAAACGGCGAGTCGGTGCGCGCACGGCTGGTAGTCGATTGCATGGGATTTGGATCACCGATCGTTCGACAAATTCGCGGCGATAGAAAGCCGGACGGCGTCTGCGTCGTCGTTGGATCGTGCGCCGAAGGATTCGATGAAAACGATTCAGCCGATTTGATTTACACGTGCACCGACATTGAAGAGGATTACCGAGGGCAATACTTTTGGGAGGCTTTTCCAGCGTCGTCCGGTCCGACCGATAGAACGACTTACATGTTCACGTACATGGACGCGGACGAAGCGAGACCGTCAATATCTTCGATGCTCGACGACTACTGGGAGTACATGCCAAAATACCAAGGCTTGGATTCCATTGACGACATCGAATTCAAGCGTGTTCTCTTTGGCATGTTTCCAACGTTCAGAGACTCGCCGCTGCAGACTGAATTTGATCGAATCCTCCAAATTGGTGACGCGAGCGGCATCCAATCGCCGTTGTCCTTCGGCGGCTTAGCCGCGCTTCTCCGGCACATGACGCGCATCGTCGGATCGATCGAAGAGGCTCTCGACGCCAACGCCCTCGATCGCGACGCGCTCCGCTCCGTAAACGCCTACCAACCAGCGCTCTCTGCTGCGTGGCTCTTCCAGCGATGCATGATGGTCCCATACGATACGAAACCGTCGCGCGACTTTATCAACAAATTGATGTCCATCAATTTCGGCGTCATGGAATCCCTCGGCGACGACGTCCTGCGTCCATTTCTCCAAGATATCGTCACCTTCAAGGGTCTCGGACGCACCTTAATCTCCATGGCGTTCACCGCTCCGCTCTTCATCCCTTCCATCCTCATCCAAGCCGGACCGGGCCCTCTGTTCGATTGGTTTAAGCACTTCGCCGCTTTAGGCGCGTACGACGTCTTGAGCTCCCCGGCGAAATCCCTCATGCCCAAGATCGCCCAATTCGGCGCTCTCAGCCCGAGATCGCGTTTCATCATCCGTCGCAATCTCGAAGCCGTCGTTTACGGCGCCGGTCGCGACCAAATCGACGACTAAAACGACGATCGGGCCGTCCTGGATACCGCTCCGCGTAAATGCCAATGCGTTCCATCATTTTAGATCATACTTTACTAGTTTTAGACGCATTAATCCAAAGAAAAAGTCACGTGTATACATAAATCTCCACATGTCCGAATGTTCGATCGATCCGTTTCCCAGCCCCGAAGGTGGCGCCCGCCCGCACACGTCGTCGGTCCCGTCCCGGGTGCGCACGCGATGGGCGTGTACGACGACGAGGACGCGGTCCGCGCCGACGTCGACATGGAGGAAGAGGAGGAAGAGATTGGTCAGGTACGCGCGCGTCGTCGTCTCGATGAACAGCCATGGCGCCGCCGGGCGAAACCGCATAAAGATGGGTGCACGAAGATGGAGATCTGCGCCCGCGTCGCGACCCTTGAAGCTGCACTCGATCGTTTCACTCGTTCGTGCGCTCGCGTTCCATCGATCGATCGGCGATGGGTGAAGGGAAGTTTGAGGGGTTGCACGCGGGGTGTGAGGCGGCGGAAAGCGGAACGAGGAGGCGTTGGGATGGTGGAGACGTTCGTTCGCGCGAGCGCTCGGATCGAGAGACTGACCACGAAGCGCTCGAAATTCGTACAACCGTAGGAGGACGCGTGGGTCGTCATCAGCTCCTTCTTCGAGGAGAAGGGTTTGGTGCGACAGCAGCTCGACTCGTTTAATGAGTTTATCCAGCACACGATGCAGGAGATTGTCGGTACGTGGGATGAGAGTCGTTCGAACGCGAGGAGGGGTTTAGGGTAAAGCGTGGAGAATTTCGTGAGGATCGACTCGACGAGAAAAGAGGGAGGCAGTGACTGACGGAGAACTTTTTTGCGGCGCAGACGAGATGAGAGAGATTGAATTGACGCCTGAGCACCAACACATGCCGGGCGAGGACATCAACGAGTTGGAACAGAAGAAGTACAAGATTAGCTTTAACCAGATTTACCTGAGCAAGCCCATGGTGACGGAGGCGGATGGTTACACAACGACTCTCTTTCCAAAGGAAGCGCGTCTGCGTAACCTCACATACTCGGCCCCGTTGTACGTGGACATGGTGAAGGAGATTACCACGACGCACCCGGATGGGGAAACGACGGTGGAGAAGGAGGAGATCAAGAAGGTGTTCATCGGTAAGGTTCCTATTATGTTGCGTTCGGATTACTGCTCCTTGCACGGCCACACCGACAAGGAACTCACAGAGCTCGGAGAGTGCCCGTATGATGAGGGTGGTTATTTTGTCATCAACGGTAGCGAAAAGGTGCTCATCGCGCAGGAACGCATGAGCACGAACCACGTGTATGTGTTTGAAAAGAAGCAGCCGAGCAAGTACATGTTTGCTGCTGAATGCCGAAGCCAGCCTGAGCGCGGTTCGCGCGGTGCGAGCTCGTGTGTCATGCGCCAGCTTCACGCCGCGGGCACAAAGGATGCGCCGGGTCCGATTCGCTGCACGTTACCGTACATTCGCACAGACATTCCGATTTTCGTTGTGTTTCGCGCGCTCGGTTTTGTTGCCGACAAGGATATTTTGGAGCACATCGTGTACGACCTTGGAGACAATGAGATGATGGAAATGTTGCGTCCGTCCATTGAAGAGGCGTTTGTGATCCAATCGCAAGAGGTTGCGCTCGATTACATCGGTAAGCGTGGCTCTGCCGTTGGTGTGTCTCGCGAGAAGCGCATCAAGTACGCCAAGGAGATTTTGCAAAAGGAGTTGTTGCCACACGTTGGCGTCCGTGAAGACTGCGAAACCAAGAAGGCTTACTTCTTGGGTTACATGATTCACCGTCTTTTGCTGTGCTCGCTCGGTCGACGTCCGGAGGACGATCGCGATCACTATGGCAACAAGCGTCTGGATCTCGGCGGTCCGCTTTTGGCGCAGTTGTTCCGACAGTTGTTCCGCAAGCTCACCAAGGATGTGCGCTTGTACTGCCAGAGATGTATCGACAGCGGTAAGGAAATCCAACTGCAACTCGCCATCAAGGCGAAGACCATCACCCAAGGTTTGAAGTATTCACTCGCGACGGGTAACTGGGGTTCTCAAGGCGCGCAAGACGTGCGGGCAGGTGTCAGCCAAGTGCTAAACCGCCTTTCATACTCTTCTACCTTGTCGCACCTTCGCCGTATCAACTCGCCGATCGGCCGCGAAGGTAAGTTGGCGAAACCGCGTCAGCTTCACAACTCGTTGTGGGGTATGATTTGTCCGGCGGAAACTCCGGAAGGTCAAGCCGTTGGTTTGGTGAAGAACCTCGCCCTCATGGCTCTCGTGTCTGTTGGTTCTCCATCAGAGCCGATCCTAGAATTTTTGGACGAGTGGACCATGGAAAACCTCGAAGAAATTTCGCCTTCTTTGATTGCGGAATCAACGAAGATTTTCGTCAACGGCGTGTGGGTTGGTGTACACAGAGACCCGGCGGATTTGGTCAGAACGCTCCGCAAATTGCGTCGCCAAGTTGACGTCGATTCTTCAGTGAGCGTCGTCCACGATATTCGTCTCAAAGAGCTTCGACTTTACACCGACTACGGTAGATGTACCCGCCCGCTTTTCATCGTTGACGACGATCAAAAGCTGCGCATCAAGAAGCAGCATATTGAGCTTTTGACGGAGAAGGATGTCACGGGCTACACGTGGAACGAGCTCGTCACTTCTGGCTTTATCGAATACGTTGACACGGAAGAAGAGGAAACCACTATGATTTCGATGACCATCGACGATCTCGTGGCTGGTAGACACTCCACTGAACAGAAGTCTGGTGTCGCCATTAGCTACACACACTGCGAGATTCACCCTTCGATGATTTTGGGCATTTGCGCTTCTATCATTCCGTTCCCGGATCACAACCAGTCGCCGCGTAACACTTATCAAAGTGCTATGGGTAAGCAGGCGATGGGCATGTACGTCACTAACTACCAGATCCGTATGGATACGCTCGGGTATGTCATGTTCTATCCGCAAAAGCCGCTCGTTACGACGCGCGCCATGGAGTACTTGCACTTCCGAGAGTTGCCCGCAGGTTGCAACGCTGTTGTCGCCATCATGTGCTACACTGGCTACAACCAAGAAGATTCCGTGCTCATGAACCAAAGCGCGATTGATCGCGGTCTTTTCCGATCGTTGTACTACAGATCCTTCAAGGATGAAGAAAAGAAGCAAGGTACTCTGAGCAGAGAAGAGTTTGAGAGACCGAACAGAGACACGTGCTTGGGTATGCGTCACGGCACCTACGACAAGCTTGATGATGATGGCTTGATTTGCCCGGGGACACGAGTCAGCGGTGACGATATCATCATCGGTAAGACTGCGCCGCTCCCGGAAGACGACTCTGCAGTGTTATCGAAGCGTTTCAGCAAGAAGGATTGTTCGACTGGTATGAAGCACGCCGAGACTGGTATCATTGACCAAGTGTTGCTCACGACGAACGACCAAGGTTTGCGTTTCGTCAAGCTTCGCGTGCGATCGATGAGAACGCCGCAAGTCGGTGACAAGTTCTCTTCCCGTCACGGTCAAAAGGGTACCGTCGGTATGACGTACACGCAAGAAGATATGCCGTTTACCTGTGAAGGCATCACCCCAGATATCATTGTCAACCCACACGCTATTCCATCGCGGATGACCATCGGTCAGCTCGTCGAGTGTATCATGGGTAAGGTTGCCGCGTGCATGGGTAAGGAAGGTGACGCGACGCCTTTCACTCCGGTGACGGCTGAAGACATCTCTACGATGTTGCACAAGTGCGGTTACCAGAAGCGTGGTAACGAAGTCATGTACAACGGTCACACTGGTCGCATGTTGGATGCTCAAATCTTCATTGGTCCGACGTACTACCAGCGTCTGAAGCACATGGTCGACGACAAGATTCACTCGCGCGGTCGCGGTCCGGTTCAAATTCTTACGCGTCAGCCCATGGAAGGTAGATCGAGAGATGGTGGTTTGCGATTCGGTGAGATGGAACGTGATTGTATCATGTCTCACGGTGCTGCAGCGTTCCTCAAGGAGCGCCTCATGGATCAATCTGACGCGTACAGAATCCACGTGTGTCAAAAGTGCGGTTTGATTGCGGTTGCCAACTTGAAGAACCAAACCTTTGAGTGCTGCAAGAATCCGAGCGAACGCACGTCGGTGGTGCAAGTCATGGTTCCGTACGCGTGCAAACTCATGTTCCAAGAGTTGATGAGCATGGGTATCGCCCCGAGAATCGTGACGTAGGTGATGAAGAAACTCATTACACAGACAAGCAGAAAAAACATTTAAATATTAGAAAACTCATTAGCAAAACGCCGCCTCAAAGCACGTCGAGAGCCTCGAGATTGAGCGCGCACACGCCCCGCATGAAGGCATGCCGAACGTCGTCGTTTCCCCGTCTAGGCTTTCTCCCTTTCAACCTCGCCAAGTGTTCGACAGCCGAGTCGCAACTCTCCTCAAATTTCGCGTACGCATCGTTACCTTTGTCAATCACCGTAGATTCCATCCCTAAGCGCGAAGCCTTCGCCCTCGCCTTCGCAGTCGCCCTCCAGCGCTCGAACGCGTCTCTGACTCTCCTTGCTCGCCACGCCTCCTCGTCTCTCGCGCGTCTACACCGACCATCCATCGCCACGCTCCGCCACGCGCGAATGACCCATCGCACATCATTCCTATCCTTGACCTTACGCAACGCGTCGACGCATCGCTCCGCCGTCTCCATCGCCCTTTGCGCCCGCACCGCACTATCTCTCGCCGACGCCTCGGCGACGCGTCTCGCGCTTCGCCGCACGTCCTCAACCTCTCGCTCCATCGCCATCTCACACTCCCTCAACGCCCGTTCTACCGCGCCGCGACACTCATCTATGATGCGTCGATACCTCCCACTTCTCCCGTCGCGCGTCGTCGACATACTCGACGTGCGGACGTCCATGCGTCTCGACATGAATCAATCGGCAAAGCTTTGACTTTCCTTTTGCGGAGTGACGTTTCGACTTCGATCGTCACGCGTTTTCGCGCAATCCCGCGTCCAATCGTCCCACGCCGCGTTCGCGCCCTTCGTTTCCAATCGCCGCGCCCAGCTCTCGCCGTTCGTTCGTTCGGGTTCGCGTCGATCGTCGAACGACCGAGAGAGTGTGGCGGTTCGTGTCCTCATCGCGTTGACCTAATGCTACCGGTGGAAGAAGAAGCGCGCCAGCGTGCGTCGCGCGCCCGACCCGACGAACGATGGGCGCGCCGTCGACGCCGTCGTACCACGAACCGACGTGCGATGCGAGGACGCGCGATGCGTGTCTCGCGCGGAAGAGCGCGCGGATCGTCGATGCGCTTCGCGGAGCGACGGCGAACCGGCGTGGGGTTGCGTTCGAAGTGGAGCTTGGTCTGTCGAGGGTGGAGTCGTTTCGCTCGCGCGCGCGGTTTCAAATCGTTCGACGGCGGAAGGATGACGATCGTGGAGACGACGAGGACGCTTCGTCGTTGTCGTACGCGATGTGGGACGGCGGTGGACCGAACGTGATGGTGGAGGATTTTCCAATGGCGACAGAGGAGATTCGACGCGCGATGCCGAGGACGCTTTGCGCCGTGCGGAAGAGACGGAGCGTTAGAGATGGTTTAGAGGCGGCGCACTTTCTCGCGAGCGTCTGGGAAGGTTCTTTGTTGATTACGCTCGTGTATTCGAAACCGATCGATGCGGAGGAGTGGTTGAAGGAGGCAAGGGAGGTATGCCAAGAGATTGGCGAACGCGTCGAGTTGGTCGGACGAAGCAAAGGCGCCGTCGCAAGAACCGGACGTGATCACGTGGTGGAGACGTACGAGGTGGGCGATGATAAGCGATTATTGTCGTACAAGCACACAGAAGGCGCGTTTTCAAATCCAAATAGAGACGTGACGATTGCAACGATGGAGTTTCTGTGTTCATGCGCGCGAGGTTTCGGCGCCGCAGACGCGAGCTTGCTGGAAATGTATTGCGGCAACGGCAACCATACGTGCGCTCTGGCGAGTGTATTTAAGCGTATTCTCGCCGTGGAAATCAATCCAAAGCTCGTCGATGCGGCTCGAGAGAGTTGCGCCATGAATGGTGTGACGAACGCAGAGATTGTCCTGGCGGATTCGCAAAACGTATCCAAGCGATTGACACGGGGGCAGTTTACAGACGCGACGGGTGCGTCTGTCTCACCCAAAGATTTCGCCGCCGTCCTCGTCGATCCACCGCGAGCGGGTCTCGATGACGACACGCTTAAACTCGTCGCTGAATTCGATCACGTATTGTACGTCTCATGTGGACCGGAGAACTTTTTTAGAAATTTTGAAGCCGGAATGGCAAAGACGCACGCGATTGAGCGCTTCATCATATTGGATCATTTTCCTTACACGCAGCACGTCGAGATTGCGGCATACATGAAACGCGTGGTGTAACTTATAGATTAGAGAATAGCATGGGTTTGTTGTTGACATCTAGATTTATTAAAGAAGATTTTGTACTGTACAGTTGACGTGCTTTTGCTCGGAACAAAGAGACGTACTTACTGGTTGTTAGCCTCGAATGTTCATGTCGAGCATCGCGGCGCCGCCTTCCGAATACGCGTTACTCTTGTGTTTTGGGTTGAACTTAAACCCCTCAGGAGCGGGACCGAGAATCATCGAAGCGATTTTCATCCAATCGTTGGCATCGCGACTCGCCATGAGCGTCTCGAGATCGTCGCGGCCGACAAGGTTTGGAGGTCGTTGAGTCATTTGAACCCGTTGGTGTTCCCGTTCGACGATGCCCAGAGGCGTGTACCTATAAGTGAATGATAACCACTCGAGGAGGTAACTGCGCGTTTGCTCAACGCCGACGTCATCGCTACCCCAGTGTTCTAGCCCAAACGATGCGAATTGCTTCAGAATGTCGAAGCGTTCACCGGAAGAAATGTCCCAGTCTCTTCGCTCTTTTATCTCCGTGAATAGCCACGGCTTGATGAGCGCGCCGCGAGCGAGCATGCACGTGTCGACGCCGTGCGTATCAATGTGCTCGTAATAATCGTGGTACGAGTACACATCACCGTTACCGATGAGTTGGACGGGGCACACTTCCTTTGTTTGCTTGATGTAATCCCAATCGGCGACGCTCCTGTATCGCTGCGCTCTCGTACGACCGTGAAGCGTCATTGCCGCGGCGCCCCAACCACCGACGTAAGGCGCTAATGTGTGCGCTACGCGATTCTTCTCCGAAAACGCCATGCGCGTCTTAAACGTGATAGGAGCCGCCGCCACCGCGTTCGCGGCGCGAATAACCTGTTCCATTCTCTTTGGTCTTTCCAGCATTATCGAGCCGCCGCCCTTGTCGCACACCGAGTCAATCGGACATCCCATGTTGATGTCGATGAAATCAACCTCACAATACTCATCGATGAGTTGGCAACACCGCGCGATGATGTCTGGAAACCCTCCAGCGATTTGCACGCCGAAAAAGTCTTCGCTTTTGTGTCGACGGAGCAGCGCCCATTCGCCCGGTTGTCCTTGCAACAGATTTGTCGCGAGCGCCATCTCGCCGCAGGTAACGTCCGCGCCCAAACCTTTGCACACGCGTCTGAATGGCAAATTACCCACCGTTGTCAACGGTGCGAGATACAACTTATCGCGGAAATCAATCTTGCGCTTCTCCTCGGGACGAACCTTACTAAACGCGGCGATATCCGTGACTTGGTCTTCATCCGCCCTTGCGCGTTTCGTCGCGTTTTCGTCACCCTGACCACCCACGGTATCCACCGCGTTTGCCAACTCTTCGTTCCTATCCGTCGGCTTCTTTGACAAAAACTTTGCGATGGCGTTCGCTCGACTGAAATCGTACGTCTTTTTCCGCAATTTCATTTGCAAATCTCTGTCGTATTGATTCGTCTCTCGCTCCACCGTCGCCGGCGGCGTCAACTCGCTCGCGTCCACGCGTCGAGACGTCCCCTCGGCGTTCACCCCGACCGCGTCCGCGTGCGAAGAATAATACCTACACCGCGGTCCATACGCGCACCCGCTCTCGGCGTTGACAAAGGTGCACATCCCCGGTAAATCGAGCGGTTTCGTCTTCAAGTACGCCTCGACGTCGTGCGAAAACTTGCACTTTTCCCCGTAGTCGCACTCGCCTCTCGTGAACGCGTTGCACAACCGCGCGGACGCGTCGACCAGTTTCTTTCCCCGTTTGTTTCGTTTGCTAAAGTTTCCATTCGTCGAGCCACCGCCACCGCCGCCTTTCGCCTCCTTCTCCCTCGTCGGTTCCGTCGTCGCGACAGACGGTTCGGGCGGCGGAACCAGAAACTCGCGACGGACGACGACTTCACCGGCGTCGACGAGCTGTTGAACCGTCGGCGGGGTCCACGACGGGGGCGTCACCTCGCGCGCGCGGTCTCGTCCGTCGGACCCCTCCGTCCCCGTCGTCCCCGTCGTCGCCGTCGTCATCGTCGGCGAACGAGCGAGAGTGGCGTCGGCGTGAGCAGAGGGCGCCAAAGTTTGACGTCATGTCGTCGACGCGTAAAGCGGCGAAACGCGACGGGGATTTACGCGCGGCGGCGCGCGCGGGCGACGCGGAGGGTTTCTTGCGCCTCGTGCGCGAGGGCGCGGACCCGACGGCGAGGGATAAAAACGGAGCGACGGCGCTCATGCACGCGGCGGCGGCGAACGCGGTGGACATTGTCGATTTTCTGTTGAGTCACGGCGTGGCGTGGAACGACGTCGACGTGGATGGGGATTGCGCGGGGCAGTACGCGAGTGGGTACGGACACGCCGAGCTCGCGGCGGCGATGATGGAGCACGCGACGGCGAGCGAGTTGGCGTTGGGCGAAGCGTCCATGGATGAGACGAACGGGGAGTGCAGAGCGAACGCGGAGAGCGAAAAGTACTTGACGACGCCGGTAAAGTACAGCGGGGATGATAAATTGTTGGATGAGAACGATGACGCGGTGATGATGAGTTGGGAGGGGCCGTTGATGGAGGCGCACGCGGACGTATTGTGCGCAGCGGGGGGCGACGTCATGAATGTCGGATTCGGAATGGGTATCATCGACGGACACATAGAGGATAGGAAACGGAAGAGTCACACCATTGTGGAAGCGCATCCTGATGTTTACGCGCACATGCAACGGAAGGGTTGGGAGAAGAAGCCGGGAGTAAGAGTTGAATTCGGTCGATGGCAAGAGGCGCTGCCGAAACTCATCGAAGAGGGTGTGAAATTTGACGCAATCTTCTTCGATACGTACGGTGAAGAGTACGATGACATGCGCCGATTCCACGCCATGCTGCCCAAACTATTGCGCACAGGCGGCATTTATTCATATTTCAACGGGATGTGCCCAGATAACATTTTCTTCCACATGGTGTACAACCGAGTGGCGGAAATCGAGTTGTCCCGTTTGGGATTTAAAGTCTCCTTTGACATAAAACCGATAGACACTTCGGACGACGGCATTTGGAAGGGTGTGAAGCGGCGCTACTGGTGGGGCGACAAATACTTTTTGCCCACCTGCACGTATCAGGCGACGACGTAGCCTTCATTTGAGCAGTGCAAGTAGTGCGTTAATTGTTCAGCGCGAGTTGTGTAAAGTAAAAAGTTCATCACGATTACTAAGTTATGTTATTATCCCGCATTCGCGAACCGACGAGCCGTGGAACGGTATTACTGTATTATTAAAATGACTCGGGCTCGGCGAGCCCGGGGTCGCCGCTCTATTAACTGAGCAGCCATCGTGAAGCTGTGGAAAACTTCAGTCGGACGGCGTTATTATTGACGGAGTGCTCGCCGCTCGTTCTTGTTCGCGACGATGTCTGCGCATCGATTCATCGCGCTGAGCACGCGACTTAAACTTCGCACCACGCCGGAGCTTCCTCGTTGGTGTCGTTTGTCTTGATCTTGCTCAAGATGAAGTCGGTGACGATGGCAAAGCCGGTGGCGACGAGCGGGGCGACCCAGCAAATCCAGTGTCTGTACCAGAGGTCGTTCTCGGCGAGCGCCGGGCTTCGCATTCGGCGGCGAATGGAGGCTGCGACGGCGGTGCCAAAGCTGCGAGCCGGGTTGATCATGCCGCCAGTGAGACCGCCCGTCAACGTCAGGGCGATGAAGTAAGAGAATCCGATGAAGAGGCTGGCAAAGAATGCGTTCTTCTTCGTCGTGGAGTTGGTCGCGGTGACGAGCGTGATGATGAGCAACCAGCTGCTCATGGCTTCAGCAAAAAGAAGGCGGCCACGGGTGAATCCGGCGAAATAGCCGAGCGTCGAACCAAGGGTAACGTTCGGATCTTGATCGTCGCGGATCCACATGGCGACCCAGGCGGCGCCAATCATGCCTCCGGCGAGTTGCGAGGCAATGTTTGCCAGGCACTGCTCGACGCTGATTTTCCCAGTCAGCAAAAAGGTACCAGAGGCGACCGGGTTCATCTGCGCCACCGTTTCCCGGCGGAACGCGAACGTCAAGAGAACGACGACGATGGCATAAAACGATGCGACGTCTGTCACGCCCATGCCGAGAGAGGCGGCCATGATTTGGACCGGCACGCAGAGCGCGACGTAACACATGGTCGTAAAGAATTCTATCGACATACAACGAACGTTGACGCTCTTAACGCCACCGAACTTTGGCTTTTGAAGCGCCATCGTGGATTCAGACATGACGAGCTGTTTGAGAGAAGTTTTCGTTGCTTACGCGTGATTTTGCGTGTTTCGCGATCGAGCGGGCGTTCGTTGGCGCGCGTCGAGGAATGTGGAATGCGCGCCGCGGACGGTCCCCGTGGCGCCCGGCCGATTCAAATCATGGAACTGTTTACACATATACATCGGTTTCGTGATGCGCTGGCAATGCGCTGGCAAAATCCTGTCAAAATCCTGTCAAATATACCGGTATAACTGTTTATTCATACAACTAAAAAGACGGTTGGTGTCCTCGTCAGCATAGTTCCCGTTTTTTTCTCCGGGCGTTGCGCTGGCGCGACGCGCGCCCCGTCTCGCCGTCCGCAGCGTCGACTGTTTCGGTGTTCATCACCGCAGCGTCGACGGACGCGCAGGCGGGCGCGTCATCGCTCGCTTTGCGTTTTCTATCGTCGTTCTTAGACGTCTTGGTCTTGGCGTCTCTCGCTCGAGACGCCACCGCTTTCGAGAATCGAGGTTTTATCGTCTCGCGCGTCGGTGCCACCTCTTCGTGGATGTTAGGTGTCATCGGTAGTTCGTTCCGTGCGCTCGTTCTCGGTGTGACGCCGCGCGACCCACCTCCGACAGTCAACGCTTCGTCCAGTTCGTATCTCGTGAATCTCTCCGGGTGGGATACGTGCACAGGTATTGCGCAAATCTCTTTCGGCAAATCTCTGTCTGCGGCGTCAAATCGCACGCGTCTATAGCGCGCGTCGTCCCCGTCGTACACGCTAACACCCATGGCCATGAGGTCGTTGGCGTCGAAGTCATCCTCTTTGTCGAGACGCTTGCACCTCCCCACGGACTCGCGAAGTCGTCCCATTTTCTTTTGGTCGTCGTCCCCTTCCTCATCCGATTCTAAGCAATCTAAATCTTCTCTATAAATTCTACACTCTGCGTTCCGGCCGTACGCATCCATCCCGACGCTCGTTCCTTCGCCGTCGTCCGCTTCGTCTCCTGTTTCGTCCTCGTCCTCGCAGCCGCCGTCCTCGACGTTCGCCCCCCGCCTGAACACCGACGTCGACCGCGGCCTCCACGCCTCACCCGTGTCTCGCGTCGACGTATGACAACTCTCACGCGTCGCCGGAACCCCGCCGTCTAGGCTTTTGAACACAGCGTCGAGGCGCGAGTGAAAGTCTTCGTACTCGATGGTTTGCGTCTCTACAACTGCATCGCTCGAAACGGGTTCCTTCTCGCGCGATGACCCCGCGCGCGCTCGGGCGTTTCCGTCGCTCGGCCCATTGCCGTCGTTGGCTAACGCGCGCGAAAACTTTGCCGACGCGCGTTTGAGTATTCCCGCGGGCATCGAGAGTCGCGAACTGTGGCTTAAGGTCGAAGAGGAGAGGACACACCATACAACGCCACGCAGACGCAGACCCAGACGCGACGCACGGGCGGGTCGTCGTCGCCCGGGAATCACGCGAAGGTGAAGAGCTAAGCGAAGCTACTCCATATATATACACCCGCCGTCGTCTGTGGCGGCGCCATGGGTCGTCGAGGCGGTGGAGGCGGTGGAAACTGGAATCAGTACAACAACCAGTACAACAATAACGGCGGACGCGGTGGACGTGGAGGAGGTGGCGGTGGACGCTCGAACACGTGGACGCGCGATGGTGCTGGTAGTGGTAGTGGGGGCGGGGGCGGCGGACGCGGCGGACGCGGCGGTGCGCCGGGGATTCGACGAAAAGATCTCTTGCGAGAGGATCTCGTCAACGAGCGACCGCTATGGGGACTGACGTGCTACGGCCCACGCGGGGAGGAACCGAACCTCTTGGGCGGCGATACCTCGTTCGAGGAGCTGAGGTGCGTCGCGTACGCGACGTTGCGAGCAGGTGGGAACGTGCAGGCGATCGATGGGAGGGCGCGGGAGATTGGTGACGCGAAGACGAACGACATCAAGGGGATACTCTCGTTTCCGGAGCACCAGTTGAAGGCGGTATTGGACAAGGTGGAAAAGGGACAGATGGCGCCGGCGGGGGCGGATCGTATCATCGAGTTTAGGAGTTTGGATGGGTTTATCGCTGGGACAAGCTCGAACGGCGCGGTGGGTGGCTTCGTCGCGTCGCCGCTGGCGCAGAGTGGCGGGTTTGCGCCGCAGCTGAACTCGTTTGCGCCGCAACAGTCCCAGCTCAACTCAGCCGCGATGCCATTCGCACCAGTCGGGGCGAGCGGTGGCCCATTCGGTACGGGAACGACAAATTTGAATCAGTTCGGTGTACAACCTCAGCAAGGTTTCGGGGCTCCGGTCGGAACTGTACCGAGCGTGCAGACTGGAGGATTTGCGCCTCAGCAGAATTTTCAGGATCAACCGCCTGTCACACCAGATCCGAACGTTCCTCATTCCGAGGCTTGGTGCGCGCAGTCGTTCGCGTTAGGACAAGTACCGGACGACCCGCCGCCAGCGACTTACATTCGTTAGCGTGCAGAATATCTCTTTTACAACTAGCTTACATGTGAATTGACCTTAGAAAAAAAATCAACCCCGAATTGCGTGCTCGCTCGCCGATCGATTCATCGCCGTGAGCGCCTCCTCTGCCTCTCTCTTCTCTCTTATTCGCCTTTTACGGTCATCCGACTCTTCTTTTGATACTTTTTTGCGTTGCGTGCGAATTGCAGCGTCAAACTCGAACGTGAGTCTGTAATCGAATTGGTACGCCCACTGGACGTCGGTGTCTTGGAAAACAAGTGCGCGCACTTCGCCAACGGCGTACGCGGACGTCCACGCGAGTAGAGTCTCCTCTTCACCGCTCGCTTCCAAGTTTCGTAGTTCGCCGACGAAATTCCCCACTCTTCGGATTCCGACCACCTCGTTGTCTCGCACGAGTTTACACTCGCCCGACAGGATGATGAAGAACTCATCAGCTGGTTCGCCTTGACGAGTGATCGAATCTCCATCTTTGAAACGGCGTTCAGGAGGTTGCCTAGAGATTGATATCAAATTTTCGAGACGCGTGTGCATGTTATGCAGCACGTCGGAAGTATGAGACGGCTGACCAGTGAACCAAGCGTGTTCGAGCGCTTGCGCGGCGGTAAGACGGCGCTTCGGGCTCGGTTCAAGCAAGCCTTGAATCAAGTCCTTGGCAGTCTCCCCGATTGGATCCCAGACTGCTGTGTCAAAGTCCAGGTCACACTCGATGATTTGCTCAAACAGTTCATCTTCATCGTCGTCATCGAACGGCCACGTATTCGTGAGCAAGACGTGCATCGCCACTCCGAGAGCCCAGACATCGACGCCTTGGCCGTACACGCCGGCAAGTAGAGCTTCCGGCGCGATGTAGGACAAGGTACCGCAGACGTGCTGGGCTTTCTGACGCGCATTCAGCGCCTTGGCCAAACCGAAATCGACGACATTTAACGATGACAAATTTCCTTTCTCAGACAGAACGAAGTTTTCAAGCTTCAAGTCTCTGTGAATGACACCCTTACCGTGCATAAAGGCGACGGCATCCAACATCGCTCGCATCACCGTCTTGACTTCATCTTCGGTGAAATGTTTCCTTTCGTTGACGAGATCGTCGAGTTCTTCGCCTTCTAGGATATCCATGACGACGTGAACGACTTCGTCATTTTGCTCCGTGAAGAATTCGCGGATCGTCACGATGTGCGGATGCTGCGACAGTTGCTGCATCATGACGAGCTCGCGCTTTACCTCGTGTAAAGTCATCGATTGCAAAGTACCCTCTTCCTCTTCATCGCTGTCGCTCGAAGAATCGTTCCCAGACTCATCGTCGCTATTATCTTTGCCATCGCCTCCCACAGAAAGCGTCTTCACGGCGACGATATCCCCGGTTTGCTTGTGTCTCGCCTTGCGCACCACGGCGAACCCTCCAGTCCCGAGCGTATCGAGCAAGTCGTACTTTTCGCTGAAAGGCATGTAATCGTGCACCAGACCGACAGGTCGAACGAAACGAGAGGTGTCAAGCTCATCAAGACCTCCCGGTGCAGAATTCGTGCGCTTCAGACCGCGTTTGCTTTTGAGCATGCCTTCTGGCTTGTACTCGACACGCTTCGCGAAGAGATGTGACATCTTATATGTCGGCACGGGTGTGTTCAAAACACCTCTTGAATCGAATCCCTGTGGCTTTGGCGCTTCCGTAATATTCGTTTTCATCGTCTCGGCTCGCAAACCGTTCCAACCGGCGTTGATTTGCTTCTTCGTTGCGCTTCCCATTCTCGTCAGTCCCCTGGCTCCGTTGCCTAGCATCGACATATTCCCGAATGCCTGGTTCAACGGCGAAGGAGAAGCGCTTCGAGAAGAATTCGGGGATTTGCTCGTCAAGCGTGCGAGCTTCGTGAGGTCTGGTGCGCTATCCAAGCGCAAAAGCTGCGCTTTACCTTGCATCCCTCTGCCGCCGAGCATCGCCGGCTTGACTGAAGCCCAAGCGCTCAAGCCTGTAGGTAACAGACCCGCGCTCTTCGCGCGCTCGACGAGCTCAGAAAATATCTCAGGCGCACTTGGTACGTCAATGGAGATATCCTTAAGAGCGATGGCGGTGCGTGCGAAACCTTTCGCCATTTGGCTACCGTTGACGACTGAGCTCTGGCCGAGATATTTAAGAAGATCCATCACCTTTTCGACGACATTTGGCGTCAAGATGGACTGGACGATAGCAATGTTTAAAGCTTTTTTTACCAGTTCGTGGTGATAGAACGACATGCTCAGCCGTCTCACGCGCCTTTCCGCCTCTGCGGCATCCTTGGACATCAAATACTCGTCAATAATGTCTCTCATCTCCACGCGAGCGTTCTCCGCATTGTATCCCTCAGGCCCACCCCAAGCCTGACGAACCCGCTTTTCCCCTCCCACATCTTCCAGCGTCCACTTGACCTTCTTTGCCACATCTTTACCCTCGCCGTAGCCCTCTCTCGCGCATGCGCGCTCCAAGTACGTAACTGCGACGACGTCGTCAGCCACCGCCCGAGCCAAAAACGTTCCGCACTCCTCTAAGGCATCCGGGAAATCTAGCTTCAGATCCGCCATCTCTGCCAACACTCGATCGAACCCGCGCTCAAAGTCATCCGCATCCAGCGTCCCGCTCTCGCGCATCGCGCACAACAACTTCGCCGTCAACTCTCGTTCCCGCGCGCCTCGGTCCAACGCCGACGTGACCAACCGTTTCACCACGTGTGCCTCGAGTCCACACTTCTTCCGCGTCTCCCTCGCCGTCCCAGCACCACTCCCACCATCACTGCCCCCACTGTCGTCTTCATCTTCTTCCCCGAACCTCGCCCCGTGCGATCGAAGCGTCTCGCGAAGCTCCAGCTCAAACTCCTCGCACGAACAGTGCGAGTAGTACTCGCGCGCGTGCGATTCGATCGCGCGTTTCACCGCCGTTTCCTCATCTATCGGCAGTCGCGGCGCCAGTTGCGACCTCACCACCATTCTCACTGACGACCGCGCGTCGACGAACGAACGAACGACAGTCGTCCAGGAGTCGCTCGCGTCGATGTCTGCCGGCCGATCTGCGAACGAGAGCAAACTGGTCACCGAAACTCGTTCTCCAAACCGCGTCGCGCGCACCGGTTCGCTCGATCGATCGACCGAAAGCGCGCTCGAACGACCCCCGCGCGCGAGAAGACGCTGATTTTAATACCATGGGGATTTTCGACGCCGTGTTCGGCGACGTCGCGCGCCGCTCGGACGACGCGAACGACGAAACGAAAAGCAAGAAGAAACGCAAAGCGAACGCAAACGACGCCGACGACTTGTTCGCGTCGACGAGCGCGTTTCGATCGGATGAACCCGCGGGGGCGCCAAAACCGATCGTAGTGAAGCGTGCGAGCGGTGCGACGGCGGATGCGAAACGACCGCGGGCGGGAGAGTCGTCGTTGGGAAGGGTGAAGAAAAAGCGAACGGGAACGGCGGCGGCTCGACCCGAATCGTCTTCCGATGAAGAAGCCGACGATGACGACGGGTCGGAGAGCGATTCGGATGAACGCGCACCGAAAGCGAAACCAACGGGGACGGGGTACCGGGATAAGGATGCGACGGCGAACGCGGAGGAGCTGGAGAGGACGGTGTTCGTGGGTAACGTGCCGGTGAGCGTAAAGCCAAAAAAATTGAAGGTGAAATTTTCGACGTACGGAACGGTAGAGAGCGTTCGAATGCGGAACGTACCGGTGGAGGCAGAAGGAAACGAACCGAGAAAAGTGAAGGTTTTAAAAGGAAAGCTGAACGCTGAACGAGGGAACGCGACGGCGTTCGTGGTGTTTAAGGATGCGTCGTCGGCGAAAAAGGCGGCCGAGACATTGAACATGAAGGAGTTTGAAGGAAGACACATTCGCGTTGATTTGGCGAGTAAACCGTCCATTGTGCAGAGCGAGGTGGTGTACGATCAAAACCGAAGCGTGTTCCTCGGTCAGCTCCCGTTCAGTGTCGACGATGAGGAGGTGATTCGGTTGTTTAACAAGAATAAAGAGTATCCAGAATTGAGAAAGAGCGTCGAGGCGGTGCGCATCGTTCGCGATAGGAAAACGACGATGGGCAAGGGTATCGGATTTGTGCTCTTCAAAACCAAGGAACAGGCTCGCACGGCGCTTCTTCTGGACGGCACCAAGCTCGGTGATCGAGAAATTCGCGTCAGCAAGGCTTCTCGATCCAAGGCGCCGAGGCCCGGCGCTGCGTCCAAGGCACGAGCCGAGCCCAAGGGCGCCACCGGCGCGGAAAGGCGCAACCCGAGCCTCGCCGCAGATATCAAGACGTCGCGCGCGGCAAATTCATGGGAAGGTTCGAGATCTAGACCCGGGGGTAAGTCGGCGAAGAGCGCTTACAGGGGCGGAGAGGCGCGTCCGACGCCCGGCGGCGTCGGCAAACCAATCGGAAAGAAAATGTCCGCGAAAAAGGACGCCAAAAGAACCGGCAAACGACCCGCCGTGGCGGCGAGAAAAGCTGCCGCTAAGGCAGCCGCGTCCGCCGGCGCGAAAAGGAAGTGACGGTACGGCGTTCTTAAACCTCGTTTCGCTTCAAATTTCCGCGCACATAGTCATTACACAGTTAGTTGGAATCCTCAGACTTGTTTTCCTCAATCGCCTTCGGTGCGCCATCCTCGGCCATCTCATCTTGAAGCTCATCCTTAAACTCCTACGTTTCATTCACAAGCGCGCTCGCGTTTATCGTCAGTCACCGCTCTCGAATCGATCGAATCGAACGTCGTTAAAAAATCCTCCCGAGTGAGATACCCTAGACGCGCCCAGAACCGACGAGTCGCGGCGCATCCATCTCAATCGCGGCGAAACGACGCGAAATCACACGCACCTTGGCTGCTTCTTGAAAGCTTTTCACAGTCTTCCCGAGGCTCTTCCCGAGCTCCGGGAGTTTTTGCGGGCCGAAGAGCACCGCGGCGACGCCGCCGATGACGACAATTTCCGGCAACCCAAGTCCAAAGAGTCCCGCCGTGACCACACCCGCGCGACGTTGTTCTTTTCGCCCAAACCGCACACCCTGGCGCTGCTGCTTCACTCGCACTGGCGCCGCGCTTCTTCTTTGCGTCATCGACACCGTCGTCGTTCTCGAAACCGTCGTCAACATGATTATTCTGACTCGCTGATTATATCAAGAGAAAATTGATCTTTGTCGCTGAACGTCCGTCCGTTCGCGTATCCTCGACAGAGTACGTCGCACAAAGAACACGGCGCGCGCGCGTATGTTCTCGTCTTCGTTCTCGCGCACGAAGAGTTTTCACGTACCGAACGCGTCGGCGTTTAACACCGACACGACGAACGAAGTGGGCGCTCCACGTGTGCGCACGTCGCAAAAAACCACGAGTAGAGACAGTAGTTTTGAGTCATGAACCGTCAAACCACCCATCCATGTGGAAAGGCGAACACGTTCAACCTCAAACGGCGCGCGCGAATCGACTTTAGTGCGCGGCGCCGACGCCTTCGACGCCGAGCGTCGGTCGGTGGTACCGGTGGGATCCATTCTTTGCCCCTCACGAGACGCCGGGTCGTTTCCACGACGATTACATGTCGTCGCAACAAGCGCTCAACAGAGCCGTGAGTGCGGCGGCGGACGTCCAGGCGCTTCAAACCATCCTCTCGACGGCCCGGGACGAGGATGTCAACGCTATAAACTGCGCGGCGATCGCGGGGAAAGCGGCGAAGATACACGCCGGGCGATGGACGACTGAGAGCGAGCGACGGACGTGCGAGGAAACGGTTAAGACGATCGCAGACAGGGCGGCGCGGGCGCTGCGAGAGACGCCGCGAGAGTGGTGGCCGAGGCAGTGTTCAGCGATGTTGTGGGCGTGTGGAAAAGTTGGGAGGCGACACGAGGGGCTAGAACGCGCGGTGAGTGGGATGATTGAAGCGCGAGGGGGATCAGCGAAGCCGCAAGAGTTGTCAAACGCGATGTGGGGCTTGGCAAAAGTTGGGAGTGACGCACACGAGTTGTACGCATACTTGGGCGATAGAGTGCGAGTGAGTTTGCAGGTGGATAAAGGGACGGATCATCGGACGGGTTGGACGTCTCAGGGGGTAAGTAACGCGGCGTGGAGTCTGGGTTCGATGCGAGAAGCGGCCGCAAAGGCGATGTTTGAGGAGAGCGCTCTCGGGAGAGAAGTCGTGGATGGGTTAGCAAATGCAGTGGAAGAACGCGCGAGTCTGTTCAATCCGCAAGAGTGCGCCAACACCATGTGGGCGTTTGCCAAGTGTTCGGCTTACGTACCCGAAGAGAGCGAGCGCGGAGCAAAAGCGCTGGTCGGGAGAATCAAACGCGAGCGTGGGTGGATGTCTAGAGGTGAATTTCAATGTCAGCACGTCTCCAACGTGATTTGGGCGTGCGCAAAGCTCAACATGGGCGACGACACCGAACTCGTCGAGATTCTCGTCGAAACTGCACGAGAATACGCAAACAAATTCAATGCACAAGAGTTGTCGATGATTCTATGGGCGTTCGCGACAATGCAAGCGCAAGATGAAAAGATTATGCACGCACTGGCCAAAGCCATGGCTCGCAAGGTGGAGGAATCAAATGCGCAACAAATGGCGACGGCGGCGCACGCAATGGCAAAGGTTGGCGTGTACAACTCTCAACTCATGAAGGCTTACAAAGAGTCAGCGCCGACGCGTGGGGATGAGTTCCAGTCTCGCGATGTCGCCTTTCTCGCGTGGGCGTACGCAAAATTGAACGTGAGGGCGTCTGAGATTTTTGATGCGTTTCGCGAAAAAATGCAAGACGCCGGTTTCGTGGATACGTTTACGCCGCATCATTTAACCATGGTACTATGGTCGTTCGCCATGCTGAGCGAGCGCACGGATGACGCGCTCCAAGTCATGACGGAGAGAATCAAAACGCTCGTCGATTCTTTCAACCCGAGAGATCTGACGAACACGGCGTGGGCGTTAGCGGCTTTGGGATGCCAAGACGAATCGTTGATTCGCGCTCTCGGCACTCGAGCGAGGAACGCGCTGAGTGAATTCAATTCCCAGGAACTCTTAAAGTTTTTGGGTGCGTACGAACGTCTCGGTGTGAATGATGACGCACTTGCCGAAGCAGTTTCGGCGCAGCGCACGCTGTCTTACGACTTCCCAGCCTTGGGATCGAGCGTATCGCTAACCGCCGAAACGCCGCAAAGTTACGAGGGCACCGATCGAGTGCGAGTGGACGATAGCTGTGGAGGATGGGGTCGTGGAAACACGGGCGTTGCACTCTGGGAAGGTTCTTTCGTCTTGGCGGAGTGGCTTTCGAGACAAAAGACGCCTCTGAGTACCGAAGGCATCGAGAAAGCGCTCGCCGGGGCATGGGGCGAGCGCGCATCTTGGGACGGCAAGGTTGGCGTCGAGCTCGGCGCGGGTCTCGGTTTACCTTCAATCATCGCGTCAAAGCTAGGAGTTACCATGATCGCGACAGATGGTGCGTGTGTTTTTGTTTGCAGCCTAGTTTCTATTTTTTCGCACTGCCATTGTTAATCCCTTCACTGGACTTTCTGTGTCCTTGGAGTTTCAAAAATGGCGTACATCAAATTGGGAGTTTCGCTGACAGCACTCGCGCGTTTCGGCTCGCCATGAGTGTCATCTGATAGTAGCTCTCAGACATTCAGCGCGTCGTTTTTTTCTTTCCATTTCGTCATCATAGTCTTACTGACGTACGCTCTTCAACACTTTAGGAGACGACAACGTGCTCGGCTTGCTGAAGGAGAACGTCGACGCGAACGCCTCCTCGGATTCGCGCGTTGAAAAACTCGTGTGGGGAGCGACAAACCCTCTCAAAGCTCTTGGGTTGAAATCCCACCCTGACCTTGTCATGGCGAGCGATGTGGTGTACGGGAACGACCCTGCAAAGTGGACGAATTTGGTGCAGACCATGCGCGATTTGGCTGGTCCAAATACGCTCGTGTTGATTGCCAATGTTCAGCGATACCCGATTCACCACCCTCTCGCTGAAACCAAGTTTTACACCGAAGCGACTGCTGAGTACTTCGTCAGAAGTGAGCTTCCAGTGACGGCGTTGCACTCAGATTTCCAAAGAACGGGCGCTGGAAACTGCGTCATACATATTTTCAGAGCAAGCGGGGACAAGAAACGCAAGTCGTCTTCTTCGCGAGACAACGCCGAAGAGAAGAAGCCGAAGAAGGAGAAAAAAGAGGAAAAGGAAAAGAAGGAGAAAAAAGAGAAGAAGGTTAAAAAGGAGAAGAAGGAGAAGAAGAAGGAGAAAAAGTCTAGGAAGGATTAGAATAGTTGATAGCAATGTTTAGAGCGGATTAGAGATAGCCTCATCAACAAATCGTATATGACAAATGTTCGCTTCTAAGGCGGCAGATCGCTAGCGGAAATGTTCTTGGCGAGCAAAATGTGACCAACTTCAACCAAGCCAAGCTTCGCAAAGGGGTTATTCTTGCTAGAGCGTTGCGCTATTTGAGCCTGGGTGAGAGACGCCTTCACCTCGGGTGGCTCCTCGTAGCCGCAGCGCTCAAAGAGAATCTGCGCACCCTCGTTATCCACCTTGGTGTGCGTGTAAATGACCGTTTCGCCCATATTAGCCATGGCGCGCTCCGCAGCCAAGACCAACTGCTTACCGATACCGCGTCCGCGCTGCGTCGGAGAGACAGCAACATCGGATAAGTACGCCTTATCCTTCGGCGCCCTCGGTTGAAGCTTCTCCGCGCCGTACCTCTTACCGTTCGGCAACGAAACCTCCGAGATACCGACGAGCACGTTCCCAACCTTGGCTGCGAGCAAAATACGATCTTCGGCATTCTTCACTCCTTCCATGAGTCCCGCGCGCACGCGCTGCGCTTGCTCAAACTTGAGCCTGTTCTTTGCCAAGAAATCCTGCGGTCGAACCTTGAAGAACAAATCCATCACCAAATTCGTCGCGTCGTCCACATCCTCCTCCTCCAAACATCCGATCGACACGTTCCCTGCATCTTTCATCTCCACTGTCACCCTCTTCACCGCCTCATCTTTCGGCGACGGCGCGCCTCTCACCCGCCTCGGCGGCGCGATCCTCGCCGTGCCCGCCGTCAGGTCCACGATGAGCGAAGGCTTCGGTCCATCCAAAACCCCTTTTCTCCCTTCCGACGCCCCTTGCGTCGCTCTTCGCGTCACCCCCGACCCTCTTCGCTTCGTTCGCGGCGCTCTCGCGCCCGTCGGGCGCGTCGGTACCGGCGCGATGGCGACCAGGTGCGTCATCACCTTATCGCAACTGAAAAAGCACGCACGTCGCAGACGGAACCCGAACGAGAGCACACACACACGCGCGCGCACCCGAACGCAAACGACGCACGATTCCGAGGAACCTTTTCGACGAACCTTTTCGACGACGACGACGACGACGCGGTGTGCGGACGACGACGAAAGACGCTTTTCATACAAATTTCCCACCGTGGTTGGAAAAAGTATCGCGAAAATTTTCCATTCCCATTCCCATACTGTTTACACATACATGAACGGCCACACGCCACACGCCCCTACCCGCCCGAGGTCAACGAGTGTCATTGTAAACGACGGTTCGTGACTCGTCAAAACCCCGACAATCGAGTGCCCTCCCGCCCTCGAAGTGAATGTGGATTCCCGCGGCGCGCGTTATTGCGAGACGCGAGACGCGCGCGTCGGGGTCCCGTCGCGTGGGAACGGAGGACGACCGACAGAGGAAGGCATCATGGCGGCGTCCACGGCGCCGGTGACTGTGAAAGAGACGATTCAGGTACGGGAGGATTGATTGATTTGGGTTGGAGTCAGTCGGGCGATTATTATTAAGGAAGATCTTGCGCGTGTGGGAAACGAGTCGACGACGACGAGGACGCGCGCGATGACGACGAGAATGGAGGACGACGGATCGTGGTGAAGGGAAGTTTCTTTTTATGCGAAAGACTGACGCGTGTTCTTTTTGTTTCGTCTATACGCGACGCGCAGTTGAAAACGTGCGGGGTGAATCCGCAATGCATCAGCTTTACGAATCTCACGATGGAGAGCGACAAGTACATTTGTGTGCGGGAGAGCGGTACGGCGAACAACGTGGTGATCATCGAGGTGAACAATCCGTTGACGCCGACGAAGAAACCGATCACGGCGGACAGCGCTTTGATGAACCCGAAGCAGAATGTGATCGCACTCAAGGCTCGGTTGGAGGATGAGCAGGACTCGTTGCAGATTTTCAACATAGATCAAAAGGCGAGAATCAAGGGTCACGATATGGAGCGAGTAGAGTTTTGGAAGTGGATCACGCCGAGAATGCTTGGGATAGTGACTAGAACGGCGGTGTATCACTGGACGATCGATGACGATAACAGCGCGCCGGTCAAGGTGTTTGAAAGAACGGCAAACCTCAGCGAAAGTCAGATCATCAGCTACAAGGCGTCGGAAGACATGCAGTGGTTCACGCTCATTGGCATCGCTAGAGGCGACGCGGCGAACCCGGCGCTCGTAAAGGGTAACATGCAGCTGTTCTCTGTCGCGCAACAGCGATCGCAAGCGCTTGAGGCGCACATGGCTGCCTTCGCGACGCACCAGGTGCCGGGCAACGCCCAAAAGAGTCAACTCGTCACCTTCGCTCAAAAGATGAGACAGCCGGACGGACAGATCGCTTCCAAGTTGCACGTGATCGAGCTCGGCGCACCGGCTGGGCAAACTCCGTTCACGAAGCGAACGAGCGAGCTGTTCTTCCCGCCCGAGTATGCGGACGACTTCCCCGTCGTCATGCAAGTGAGCGAAAAGTATGGCGTCATTTACATTGTCACGAAGGGTGGTCTCTTGTTCGTTTATGACCTCGAGACGGCGACGCCGGTTTACCGTGCGCCGATTTCGCAAGAGCCGGTGTTTGTCGGTACCGAATCCTCCTCTACCGGTGGCCTTTACGTCGTCAACAGAGGTGGTCAAGTTCTCTTGGTTACGCTCAATGAAGCCGCTGTCGTGCCCTTCGTGAGCGGTACGCTCAACAACATGGAACTTGCGTTGTCGCTCGCATCTCGAGGTAACTTACCGGGTGCTGAATCCCTCATCATGCCGAAGTTTGACATGCTCTTCAACTCCGCCGACTACAAGGGTGCCGCTGAGCTCGCGGCGAGCATGAGCACGCTTCGAAACGAGCAAACTATTGCTCGTTTCCGAAACGTGCCGACTCAGCCCGGTCAAAGCTCCCCGTTGTTACAGTACTTTGGTGCGTGCTTGCAACGCGGTAAGCTCAACGCGCTCGAGTCCGTGGAGCTCGCCAAGTTGGTGCTTGCGCAAAACAAGAAGCAATTGCTCGACACTTGGCTCGGCGAGGACAAGCTCGAACCGAGCGAAGAACTTGGTGACTTGTTAAGCCCGACCGACACGGAGACCGCGTTGAAGATTTACATCAAGGCGCGTGCGAGCCCGAAGGTTGTCACCGCGTTTGCTCAGCGTGGCGAGTTTGACAAGCTTTCTCAGTACTGCACGGCCGTCGATTACAAGCCGGATTACATGTACATGTTGCAGTCCTTGATGATGAAAGATCCGGCGAGCGCGGTTCAACTTTCTCAGCAAATCAGCAAGATGACCCCGCCGCCGTGTGACATGGGTACAGTTGCTGATCTCTTCTTGCAGCGTAACATGATTCGCGAGGCGACAAGCATTCTCCTCGACATGCTCAAGGATGATGACGAGAGCCAAGCAGCGCTGCAAACCAAGGTGCTCGAGATCAACTTGGTGACCTACCCGAACGTCGCAGACGCAATCATGGCACAAAACAAGTTGTCTCACTACGATCGGCCGCGTATCGCACAGCTTTGCGAGAAGGCTGGCTTGTACGTGCGGGCGATGGAGCACTACACTGAGCTTGCAGATTTGAAGCGTTGCGTCGTCAACACACACTCCATGGACCCGCAAGCGCTCACCGAATTCTTCGGTACGCTGAGCCGTGAATGGGCTCTTGAGTGCCTCAAGGAGCTCTTGACTCTCAACATGCGACAAAACCTTCAAATTGCGGTTAACATTGCGAAGGAGTACACTGAGCAGTTGACTGTTCAGTCGTGCGTCAAGATGTTCGACCAGTTTGAATCTTGGGAAGGTCTCTTCTACTACCTTGGATTCTTTGTCAACTCTTCCGAAGACAAGGATGTCGTGTTCAAGTTCATCGAAGCTGCTTCCAAGACTGGTCAAATAAAGGAAGTCGAGCGAGTGACTCGCGAGAGCGATCACTACGACCCGGAGCGCGTCAAGGTGTTCCTCATGGAAGCCAAGCTCCACGACGCTCGTCCGCTCATCAACGTGTGCGATCGATTCGAGTTTGTTCCAGACTTGACGACGTATTTGTACAACAACAACATGATGCGATATATCGAAGGCTACGTGCAAAAGGTGAACCCGAAGCAAGCGCCGAAGGTTGTTGGCACGTTGCTTGATCTTGAATGTTCGGATGACTTCATCAAGACGCTCATCTTGTCTGTTCGTTCTTTGTTGCCCGTCGCGCCGCTCGTCGAAGAAGTCGAAAAGCGCAACCGTCTCAAGATTCTTACTCAGTTCCTAGAGCATCTCGTCAACGAGGGCAGCGTCGATCCAGAAGTTCATGACGCCATGGGTAAGATGCTCATCGACAGCAACCAGAACCCGGAGCACTTCCTTCTCACCAACGAGTACTATAACTCTGCGGTTGTCGGTCGGTACTGCGAACGACGTGATCCGTACTTGGCGTGTGTTGCCTACAAGCGAGGCAAATGCGATGCCGAGTTGGTTGACTGCACGAACAGAAACAGCATGTTCAAGGTTCAAGCGCGCTATATCGTCGAACGCATGGATCCGGAACTCTGGGCCAGCGTGCTAACCGAAGAAAACAAGTTCTGCCGTCAGTTGATCGATCAAGTCGTGTCGACTGCCTTACCGGAAAGCAAAAATCCGGAGCAAGTTTCTGTGACCGTCAAGGCTTTCATGACTGCGGAGATGCCCCACGAGCTCATCGAGTTGTTGGAAAAGATTGTCTTGCAGAACAGCGCCTTCAGCAACAACCCGAACTTGCAAAACTTGCTCATCCTTACTGCGATCAAGGCGGATGCCTCTCGCGTTATGGATTATGTCAACCGCTTGGACTCGTTCAACGGCCCGGAGGTTGGTGAGATTGCCGCCGGCAACGAGTTGTATGAAGAAGCGTTTGCCATCTTCAAGAAGTTTGATTTGCACGTCGACGCCATGAAGATCCTTCTCGAATCTCTCGAAGATCTCGACCGCGGCATCGAATACGCGCGAAAGGTGGACTTACCGGAAGTGTGGGTTCAGCTCGGCAAGGCGCAGCTCCGCATCGGCACCCCGGATGCCGTCAAGTCTGCGATCAAGTCTTACATCAAGGCGCAAGATGGCAGCGACTTTGTCGACGTCATCTCCGCCGCTCGCCAAGCTGACATGTACGAGGACATGGTTCCGTACTTGCTCATGGTGCGAAAGTCGAAGAAGGAAGCGCGCGTTGACACCGAGCTCGTTTACGCGTACGCGAAGATCAACGATTTGGCAAAGCTTGAAGACTTTTTGGCTACGCCGAACAGCGCCAACCAACAATCCGTGGCGGACAGATGCTTCGACGAAGGTCTTTACGAGGCTGCTCGCCTCTTGTTCACTGCGCTCAGCAACTGGCCGTGCCTCACGAGCACGCTTCTCAAGCTTCGCATGTTCCAAGCCGCTGTCGACGCCGCGAAGAAGGCGAACTCTCCGCGCACGTGGAAGGAAGTGTGCTTTACCTGCCTCGAAGAAGGTGAAGCCAAGCTCGCCCAACTTGCCGGTCTCAACATCATCATCCAAGCCGACGAGCTCGACTCTGTCGTCGAGTACTACCAAGTCAGAGGTAAATTCAGCGAACTTATCGCACTCATGGAAGCGGGTGTCGGCGTCGACCGCGCGCATATGGGCATTTTCACCGAGCTCGGAATTTTGTACGCAAACCACATGACGGACAAGCTCATGGAGCACATCCGCTTGTTCAGCGCGCGCATTAACATTCCTAGACTCATTTCCACGTGTGACCAAGTCGCGATGTGGCCCGAACTTGCCTACCTCTACAGATGCTACGATGAGTTCGATAACGCCTGCGAGGTGATGATGAAACACCCCGATGCCTGGGAACACGTCGTGTTCAAGGATGTGTGCGTCAAGCTTGCCAACGCGGACTTGTACTACAAGGCGATTGCCTTTTATCTCAGCGAACACCCCACGGAGCTTTCCAACCTTCTCGGTGTCTTGCAATCTAGATTGGATCACTCTCGTGTCGTCGCGCTCATGAGAAAGGAGGATAAGCTCCCGATGGTGAAGGAGTACTTGTTGTCGGTTCAAGGTGCTAACTTGACTGCGGTGAATGACGCGGTCAACGAGCTTGCGATTGAAGAGGAAGATCACGCGGCGCTCAAGACTTCTATCGACATGTACGACAACTGCGACCAACTTTCACTCGCACTTCAGTGTGAGAACCACGAGTTGATCGAGTTCCGTAGAATTTCGTCTTACATTTACCAGCGCAACGCTCGATGGAGACAAGCCATCGAGTTGAGCAAGCGCGATGGTTTGTTGAAGGATGCGATGGAAATTGCGGCCAAGTCTGGTGATTCGGTCATCGTCGATGAACTTCTCGACTTCTTCATCGATAGTGGTAACAAGGAGTGCTTCGCAGCGTCTCTCTGCACCTGCTACGACTTGTTGAAACCCGATGAAGTCATGCAAAAGGCGTGGCTTAAGGGTCTCAGCGATTGGATCATGCCGTACATGATTCAAGTCATGCGCGACATGACGGGTAAGATTGACATCTTGATGAAGGACAAGTCTGACCGCAACGAAGAAAAGGTGAACGAGGAGAAGGAGCGCGTCGCAGCCGAGATGAACTCGAACCTTTACGCGCAGCTCATGCCCGCCGCGCTTCCCGCGCCGCCGATGCCGGGGGCGCCCGGCTACGACCCAAACATGGGCGGTTACGCCCCGCAACAGCAACAGTACGGTGGTCAAACTTTCCAGGGTTACTAAGTCATAAAGAGGGTGTGTGTTTGAGAGAGAGAGTTGTTGTTTAGATCCATGCCGCGTACGCTAGTAACGCGCGCTTAGCTTGTCGCATGATTCGAAATGTAAAGCGAAACGACGTTAATAAAACAAAACGACGCGAGTCAGTCTTCACATGTCGACGACTCTTTGGAGGAACTTGGACACCGAGTCGACCCGAAACTGTCGCGCGTGCGGAATGTACCGACTCGCGCTCTATCACGCGCGACCGATCGCGTCGTCGTCGTGCGCGCGACCGCGCGTCGAACGTCGTCAAAATGCTGTCAAGCGTTTGCACACGCGAGTAAAGACGTCTTCTCGGCGAGTCGCACTGCGAGCGGTGCCCGCGGACGTCGCACGTGCGCTGGAAGACGCGGAGTGGCGCCGCGGGCTCGAACCGGCGGTGAACACGCCTTGGACCGACGCGACAGTGGTGTCGGGGCGCGTGCCGGCGGAACTGACGGGAACTCTGTATCGCGCGGGACCCGGTCGGATACGACTGGGCGCGTACAAGTACGAACACTGGTTCGACGGCGATGGGTACCTCACGGCGATCGAGCTGGATGGGAAAACGAACGCGGTAAAATGTTGCGGTCGATACGTGGAGACGGCACGATGGAAGGCGCAAAGGGCGAGCGATGGTGGAGACGGGGAGAATGACGAGACAGTTGGAGCGAGCGGAGTCGCGGTGCGAGGCGCATGGACGCAAGCGTCGGCGGGATTGGCGAATCTCGGGCAGTTTCCGACGAATCCGGCGAATACGTCCGTTATCGTACACGCGGGTAAACTCTTGGCGTGTTGCGAGGGTGGACCACCGGTGGAGATGGATCCGGCGACGCTGGCGACTAAGGGCGAGGTGGAGTTCGGCTCGCGGTTACCGATGGGATTCAGCGCACACAGCAAGCAGGATGCGCGGGACGGGACTATTTATACCTGGGGGCTCAATAAACCTCCCGCGATTGGGTTATCCGTGGCGAAGATTGATAAGAATGGTAAGGTACTTAATGTGACTGGCTTGCCCGGTTCGCAGCCTTTTCCCGAGTTTTCGCTAGTGCACGACTGCGCGATGAGCGAGAATTACTTGACGTTTTTCGTGTGCCCGTGGATTTTGCCTCCAGGCAACGCTCTTCGCGCAATCTCCGGTTTGAGGTCGTTCGGGCACTCCTTTGAGTGGAGCAAGGACAGAGAAACGTGGATGGTGGTGATGCGAAAATCCGATTTGTCCGTCGTGCACGCGAAGAGCATCCCTTCGTTCTCTAGCTACCACACGTGCGATAGCTACGAAGAAAACGGAAATTTGAAAGTGTTGTACTGCCGCCTCCGAGGCGATAGGACGGATCTGGAACGTATGTTTGGCGACATGTACAAGGCAAAGTGGTCCTCGAAGCATTACAACGACCTGCACGAGATGACAGTTGATATCACAACGGGCGAAGTACGCGACGAGCTCGCTTTGCCGACGAATGCCGACGGCGAGCGCGACTTTGAGAAGATGATCGGTATGGAATTCCCGGTAGTTTCGCCAGAGGTGTCGAGTAAACGCAAACCAAAGTACGTTTACACGCTCGCAAATTCTTGCGGCGAGCACGGGTACTTTGACGCCATACAAAAACTTAATTTAGAAACAAAAACGGCTGAAACGCGCCTCAGCACAAAGGGCCACTTCCCGCACGAGTGTCACTTTGTCCCCAAGCGGGGCGCGACGTCGGAAGATGCGGGGTATCTCATCCATGTTGAATACGACGCGACTCGCAACGCCGCAAACGTCGTCGTCATCGACGCTGAACACATCGAAGACGACCCCGTAGCCGTCATCGCTCTACCGATGCACGTGCCATACACGTTCCATGGTGAGTTCGTGCCTTCGAGCCGGTAGTCTTCGCATCGATGCGCGTCGACATACATTGTAATATGATGTGAAATGTAACTGTCACCCAGCTGTCAGCCGGCCGCAAGTGCTCCAAAAATAGCCACGCGCGTCGACCGACATGCACTGTCGCGCTCCCGCGCGAATCGACCCCCCGCGCGCGCACACACATCTCGACGCTGCGCGCGCGCGCACGCGAGCGGTCGCGTCTCCTGTGCACGTGCGCGCCACTCAGGATGGCGAGATCGACTACTCGGTCGACACGAGGAACGGTGCGCAAGCGAACGAACGCGCGTCTACATCGGACGCCGCCGAAGCCGCCGAAGCCGCCGCGCGCGCGGTAAAGACACCGCATAGCGGGTATCACCGACAAGTGGGCGTCGACCGCGCGTTCTTCGAGGGTTGGTACTTTCGTTTCACTTTACCGGATTCGCGTGAGAGCGCGAGTCTCATTTACCACGTGTACGACCCGGATGCAAAAGATTCAAAGCGCGCGAGCGCTGGCGCGCAGGTGTGCGCGCCGAATGGGAAGTACTTGTACAAGACGCATCCTCGGCCTAAGGACTTTGAGGGCTCGCCGCGGGCGTTGGAATTTGGGTTGAAGTATGACGACGGCGGTTATTTCGAGACGACACGAGAAGGCACGCGGCACGCAGGGTCGTTGACGAGTGCCGGTGAGAGCGAAGACGGACCTTGGAGTGGTGAAAAGAGCGCGCGCGAGATATCTTGGGACATCACGGTCACTCCTGTGCGTGGATGGGGTGGGGGCGAAGGGGCAAACATGGTGTCGCCGGCGGGCTGGATGACCGCGCTGCCCGTCTTTGAGCCACATTGGCAAGTCACCATGGCGCACGGTTTGGCAAGTGGGTGGATTGAGACGGATGGTGAACGCGTCGAGCTTTGTGAGTGTCCGGCATACAGTGAAAAGAACTGGGGTGGTGCCGGCTTTCCGTTGAAGTGGTGGTGGGCGCAGTGTAACTCTTTCCCGGATTATCCAGATCTCAGCGTGACGGCGACTGGTGGGAACCGCGGTGTTGTGATACTGCCGAACGTGCGGGAAGACGTCGGTGCCGTGGGCGTACACTTTGGAGATCGATTCTTTCAGTTTGTTCCTGCTCAACAGGTTGAGGTGGACACTTCGGCGCGTTACGGCGCGGAATCCGTCTTGGAAGCGAGCGCCGTTCATTGGGATATCAAATGGGGCTCGTGGAACGTTTCCGCCGTCGGAGAGCGATATGAGTGCGAAATCAAGGGTACATGTACGGATGACGATCGCTCGACCGTCATCCGCGCGCCGACCGATAGCTTGGATGAAGGTATGGCTCCACTCTGTCGCGAGACGTTCACGGGCGTCGTCACCGTTCACTTGTGGCGACTCAACGCTCAGGGCGCGCGCGTCGAAACAATCATCGACGGAGCTTCAAGCGATACTGCGTGCTTGGAAATCGGCGGTGGTCCGTGGTTGAGCGCCTGGAAATCAGTCGCTGAAATACGCACACCTCTGGGTCCGCTTATGGGTTTGCCGATCGACATGCGCTTCGTCGCGAACGCCCTGTCTCCGTTTGGAAATTTTTTACCTGGACTCTAAACGTACACGCGCGCCATTATTTAGACACACACTTAGAGATTATAATTTAACCATCGCCCCGTGCATGCAACCCATCGCCTCTGTTCGTACACATCATCATCATCATCATCGTCGCCCATGTGCCGCTTCACGGTTGCTCGAGTGTTCGCGTTCCACACTTTGACGCGTGCATGCGCTTCGCGCTCCGCACTGCGCTCATGCGTGCGATCTCGAGCGCGCCGTCGTGTGCGACGATCGGCACCGCGCGGCGCGCGCACAGAACCTCCAGGGTGTTCTGCGCTTCCGCGAAAGCTGAAGCTTCCGGCGGCGGCGCTAACGACCTTTCACAAATTAGCGTCGGCGACATCGTCGACGCGCTCGAGTGCGTCGATTTCGCGACATCTGGTGAGGGCGTCTGTCGTCTTCCGAACGGCATGGTGCTTCTCTGCGACGGAGCGACGCCCGGTGAAGTCGTCGAGGCGAGGATCACCAAGGTGAAAAAGTCAATCGCAGAGGGCTCGAAACTCGCTACGCGAAGACGAGCGGCGGATTCCATCTCGCCGCCGTGTCCGCACTACGCGCTCTGCGGTGGATGCTCGTGGCAGCACGTGTCGTATGATGCGCAGATGCTTCATAAACGCAACCGAGTCGTCGATGTGTTGAGTAGAATTGGCAAGGTGAGCGACGCGGAGAACGTCGTTGGCGACTGCGTCGGATCAGCGGAGACGCAGAGGTATAGAAACAAGATGGAATTTGCGTTTGGCGCGAGGGAGGATGGTGGCGGTGGCGTTGTGGTTGGTTTGCGTCCTCGAGGATCGAACGATTCCGTGATCGATATCAGTCAGGGGTGCATTTTGCAGAGCGAAGAGGCGGACGCGGTGTTGAAGACGACGCGCGACGCGCTCGAGCAAATGGGCGGACGGCTCGAAGCGTTCGATCGCACGACGGGCGAGGGAATGCTCAGAAGCATGACTATTCGCACCGCTACGAACGCAGAGGGTGGTAAATCGCTTATGGTGGATTTGGCGACGACGGCAGATGACGCAGATCTCGCGGATGGTCCGCTCTCGAGTTTGATTGACGCCATCGCAAAGACTCCGGGAGTGACAAACATCGTGCACACCGCCGTACCCAAGGAGGCAGAGCTTCGCCGGGGCGGGAAAGGACGGCGTTCAGCGTTTGTAAAAGGCGGGGCGAAGACCAAGCCGAGCGACAAGGTTAGAAATGTCAAGGCTATCGTGGGTGACAATAAAATCGTTGAGACGCTCGATGGTTTACAGTTTGAGCTGTCATCCGCATCCTTCTTTCAAACAAACACCAATCAGGCGTCTCGCCTGGTGCAACTCGTGCGAGAGGCGTGTGGATTTAGCGGTGACAAATCCGAAATAGTCCTCGATTTATTTTGTGGCACGGGGGCCATGGGATTGAGCGTCGCATCGAGCGCGCGACAGGTGATGGGATGGGAAATCGTTCCCGAGGCTGTTCGCGATGCGAAACGAAACGCCGAAATGAATGGAATCGACAACGCAAAGTTTTATCGGGTAGATTTGGCTCGATTGAACGCGTCCAAGGGCGCTCAAGGTCTTCTCACCACACCGAAAGGGAAAGAATTGCCGATGCCAGATGTCGTCATCACCGATCCAGCACGTCCGGGTATGGATGCCAAACTGATTTCCATTCTTCGAACCATTGGCGCACGACGAATCGTGTACGTATCGTGTAATCCCTCAACGCAAGCGCGCGACGCGGCGCTTCTCACGTCGGAATCGCAAGGTACACACGACGTGCGTTACGTATTGACGAAATGTACGCCGGTGGACATGTTTCCGCATACGGCGCACGTCGAATCCATCGCCGTGTTTGATCGCGTCGACGACGCATCAGCTTAAGGCCGTGCCTCTTTGTTGTACTACCTAGTTATTCAGTGTATTTTGCAAGACGAGCTACCGGTACTATTTCTTCAAAAACAAAATCTAATATACAACAACGCCGAAGGAAGCACGTACGCACTGAAATCAGCACATCCCGCGATACTGCGAATCCTTTGCCTGCGCGTCCATTGAACGACTCTGTCGAAACCGAATCGACTCCCCAGTCCTCTGATTCACGTACACCACCCCATTCCCGGCGAGCGTCTTCGTATCCATCCTACGCAACATTCTCAGGTATCCCCACTCGCTCGCCACGCGTTGCACGAAGACCCTATGCCACCCTTCCGATCCGTCGGCCCACTCTCGCAAACACCGCTCCATGGCGCCGTACTCCGCGCCGTCGCACCCCAGTCGCGTCAACAAATGCGCGAACGCCGGCGCGCACTCATCACACAGCCGCACGAACGCATCGGTACCACCCAATGCGTCGGCGCACCTCGAAACGAGCGCGCGCATGTGCGACCCGTCGTCGTCGTCGCCCACTGTCAAAAGTAATCCCGGGCGTTCGACAATCAACTCAAAGACGCTCGCGTGGCACTCCTCGGGAAGCGCATCCTTGAGCGAGCGCACCCGGGACGCGAGCGCGCTTACGGGAATTTCGTGAACGACGGTTCGACCTTCGACCGAGGTGGATAACTGCGTCATTGCATGGTCGTCGAGGCGGAGGATCGCTCGAAGCGTCGCCAAGCGTCGGTCGTCGTGATCAACAACGTCGTCGGCACATTTCAACGCCGGTCGCGTCGAGACGAACGGCGCCGTGCGACGCCGATGTATTCGACGCGCCGCGTGGATGCCACGGGCGTGCCGCGCGCCGACGCGCATCGCGAGCGACGACGTCGACGTCGACATGGGCTTCGTTGTTTGAGGAAATGTTTTGGCGCGCGCTGTTTCGTCTTCACTGGTTTACTTTTTACATTGAAATATATCGGTCAAATCATCGCCGAGCCTTCCTGAGCGCGCGACCGGCGGTGAGGCGAGAAGGTGACCCGCCGACGTTAGCGTGGATCCGATCCAAATTACCGCCGCCGGGCTCGGCACAAGCGACGAAAGCCTTTCGAACGCTTCGCACGAAGGCGCCAAAATCGTTGGACCGGTTGCACTCCCTCAGCAACCCGTCCATCTCACTCAACGCCGGTTCGCACTCCACCACCTCGTACATGGCGTCTCTCAACCTCACCGCGAACGCAAACTCCTTCTCCGGCGCGTTCGCATCGATATACTTGAACACTAACCTTAATTTCTCCTCGGCTCCGTACTCAAATTTCAATCCCAACCGTTCTGAATACATCCTCGCCGCGTGTCTCAACGCCTCCAATTTACTCAACGCCGAACTCCCCTTTGTCTTTGCCGCCGCTTGATCCAGGCTCATCTTCTCCAACCGCACCCTTTCTCTCAACAACGACAACTGTTCCGGCAATCCTTCCGCCAATTCTTTCGCCGCGTTGGTTTCTTCCAACGCCTGCTCCGCTTCCAGCTCGAAACGCTCCGCCTCGGCTTGATTCTCAGCAGCCTTCGCGCTCAGGTTTCGTTCCCGCTCCACCAAACCTTCGTACTCGCGTTCAAATCGACGCAGGTTCGTCTCGTGCGCGTCTCTCAACCGTCGTTCGCGGTGGACATTCTCCTCAACCCACGCGCTTATGATTTCTTTAAACTCTGCCAGTTCCGTTTGTAAATTCTCAACGTCGTCGAGCATGATGGCATTCGTTCCGGTCCCGGTTCCGGTCCCGGCTCCTCGTCGGACGCGATGATGGTGGTCAAGCGCCGACGGCGCGTAGCCGCCGCCTTGTCCACCGCGTCGCATGGTTTACGACGATCGCGCGCGTCCGTCGTCGTTCGTCGTTCGTCGTCGAGTGCGGTGGGCAATCGCGCGTGTATTGCGTCTGTTTTTTGGTGAAAATTTGAAAACTGAAGTGCATTTTCAGACGCGCGATTGCGTGACTTGACTCGACTCGATGCGGAGGGCGAGCGTTCACGCGTGGATTGATTGATTGATTGATTGATTGATTTTTACTGATTCGACGTGGAGGGCGAGCGTTCACGCACTGATTGGTGGTGCTATAATGTACAAAGATTGCATATATACATGTCGTTTGTTCGGTTTCGTCCGCGCATCCGTTAATAGCCGAGCTTGGCGTTGAGGGAGGATTTACCGTCGCCGGTTTGATTCGCCGGGGCGGCCCAAGCCGGGGCGGCGTCGGCTCGATCTTGGTCTTCTTCTGCTTCGTCTTCGGCGTAACGTCGACCGGATGAGGCGGCGATGAGACGTTCGATGTCGGCCATCACGGATGCTTCTGCTGTACGGGTGGAATCGTCGGTGTTTGCGGTCGTCGCAGTCTTCGTCGTCGACTTCGTCGTCGTTGGTCGATCCCGAGCGGCATCGGGCCGTTTACGGATTTCCAAGCCGCCGGCGGACGACGCGAGCGCTCGGAGTTGGTCTGGCATGAGGAAACCGTCGTCAGCGTCAGCGTCAGCGTCAGTGGCGGGCACAGATGGCACCAGAGGATTCTCGCGCGGCGCGGGTTTGGGCGACGCGCTTCGTCGCGCTTCGTTTTGACCTTCGAGCGCGAGAGATGGTGCCAATTCGGCTACGTCGACGACGACTGGACCGTCTTCGTCGTCCTCGTCTTTGATCGCCGTTTGGTGTGTCTCAGCCTGAACGTCACCGACAGTGCCACCACCACCACCGCCGCCAGTAAATTTACGCTTCTCAGTGAGGTATCCTTGACGCTCCCACTCCTCCTGTCGTCTAATCTCCTCGTCGCGACGAGCGCGCTCTTCGACCTCTTCGGCGCGCTTGGCTTTGAGCGCCTTCTCGCGCTTCTGCTCCTCCTCGACACGTCGAGCCTCTGCATCCTCGACGTGTTTGCGCATCGCGTCGCCTTTTGCAGAACCCGGGCGGAACTCTTCCTTCGGGTCGGCGTACTTGAGCAAACGCGAAATGTGTTCGAGTTCGGATACTTTTGCAGAAACCATCTCGCGCAACCTGTCGATTTCCGCCATAAATCGACTGGCTCCGATTTCATCCATGTAAGCGTCCAACGCGTCACCTTGGCTCGAAACGCCCGCCGTGCGCTCACGTTCAGCCTGTGCGGCTTGTTCAGTGATGGAAATGAGTTTTTCGGTGTCTGATATGGACTTTTCGACGGCGACACGCTTGTCCCAAAGCGTTGCTGCCGTTTCAAGCGTCTTTGGCGCAGAAATGCCGGCGCTTGATTTATTGTCGACGTTCATCCTCTTCATTCCCTTGCGCCTCTTACGCTGGGGGTTAGAGCCAGACCGATCGTAAAAGTCATCTTCATCACTTTCGTATTCGTCGTCATCCGACCCTCGTCCCCGACGACGTCTCGACGCGCCGACACCGCCGCTCGTCAAGCCCAAACTCGCGCGCAACGATTCGTTCAACGTTTCACCCGCATCTTCAATCTCCTCCTCTAGCGTCTCGATCGCCCGCTCGACGATGGATACCCGCGCGAGCTGACCCGTGGTTAACCCACCCTGCTGCGTCGATTCCTTAGCGCGAATCCGCTCAATCTCCAATCGCATCGACGCGCGCTTTTCCTCCTTGCGTTGAATATTTTCCCTTTGCTTCTCTTGCCTATCGCTGAACTTCCCTCGATGAGTCCGCCAATCCACCTCTTCGATCGCCCGTTGTCTTCCCGCAATCTCTTCGTCGTCATCGACAATCCCCCACGAAGACCCGGCCGCCGCAGACACCGCAGCCGCCTTTTCCGCCGCTCGCTCACGCTTCAACGCTTCCAACTCCTTCTTTGCCTCCTCCTCCGCTGCCTTTTCCAACGCCGCCAACGCCCGCATCTCCGCCGCACTCAACCCTTCCTCCGGCATCAAACTCTCATCTCCATCCAAAACGTACGACCGACTCGACTCCCCAAGTTTTATTTGATCCCCGACTCTTACTGGCGCGTACGCTCCTGGTTTGATCCTCCGCTTGTTCACAAACGTTCCGTGCGCGCTCCCGCAATCCAACACGTACGCCTCCGTCGTCCCGCCCTTAAACTGAATCACCGCGTGTAACCTCGATGTCGACGGGTGTTCGACGACGACGTCGCAGCTCGGATGTCGCCCAAAGCGCACGCACGACCGTGGGGTTCCATCCTTGGTCGCGTCGAGTCGCTCTCGGGAAACCAAGACACCTTCCTTGAGCGTGTCGAGGTAAAACTCTGTCGTCGGCGCGCCGCCCCATGGCGGGACGTCGTAGGTTTTACTCAGCGGCGGAATGCTGGCATCGACGGTGATTGGTTTCGCCGGTTCGCCCGTCGTTCGCGTCGTCGTCGCCGGTACATCGTCGTCGTCTTCGCTCCTTTTCGATATCGGTTTTCGAGGCGGCGGTGGACGCATCATCTTTCTTATCGCTGCCGACGGGTATCGTGCGACCGCGCGTGTCGGGAACCGTCGGAAACGCGACGGTCAACGCGAAGAGATTATCTTCCTCGAACGACCCCCGCGCCGTCGCGATGCGATCGTACGTCGCGTCGGCGTCTGCGTGGCGGGTTTGCGAGCTGACGTTCGCGTCCGCGAATTCCGCGAAAGAAAAAATGCTTTTCATTTTGAAAACGACGACACTCATCGAAGACGACGACACTCATCGACGACGCGAGAGAGTTTCGATGCCAGAGGTGCGAAGAAAATTATTCATCGAAACCCCGACGACGGCGACGACGGCGACAGGGGTCGTTGACGAAGTAGGGTATTCGTCGGTCGCGCGAGGGATGGCGGTTAAAGATGACGCAGCAACGGTCGATGTCGCCGGGCAACGAGGAACGACGACGCTCGAACGAACGATGTCGAGCGGGGCGTCGACGAACGGTAGAGGGGATGAAAATAGCGGTGATGAGGGCGGCGGTGGGTCGCCGATGTTGAGCCCGATCGTCGGGGCGAACGAGGGAGAGGATGGACGCAAGAGACGCGAGGAGGACGCACCGCCGACGCCCGAGTCACCGAATTTGCGACCGGCGGCGGGTGACGCTGGGTCTGGGATGTACGACGCGTCTTTTAGGTTTGACGACGATGACGACAACGATGTGAGTCGATCGAGCGATGCCGTGAGTTTCGAGAGCGCAAACGTATCCATGGCGGTGAACACGACGCGAGGGAGCGAGTTTCATTCCATGTATCGCACGGCGGATTTGGATGAGTTTAGCGACGATGAGTTTAGCGCGAGCTCAAAGAGACGTAGACCGAGGTTGTTCGGGGTGTTTCGGGCGGTCAAACCGTTGTTGGCGTTCGTCGCGGGGTTCATCACGGTGTCGCTCGTTGTCGGCGAGGTGCACAAACGACGAGAGCGAGAAGACGAGAGCAAAGAGGACGGGAGAACGGTTGGACGATGAGTGCGCGTTACGTGCAAAACGTCGTCGCATCGTATCATATTTAAGCAATCTCGCCTTGCAAATATTAAATACACACACACAACTACTCTATCACCGTACCACTACGCGCACTGCTCTCGCGCACTGCTCTCGCGCACCGCCCGCCGCGTCGTCCTCTGTCAGCCACCATCGTCTTCCAACGCCCTCGCAATTTCCCTCAGCGCCTCCACCCGCTCGATCACTTTATCCACGCTTGCGTCAACGCGCGCCGCGTCTCTCCTCAGCGACTCTCTCTGCGCCTCATCGCTCGCGTCAACGCGTTCGAGCCCGCGTTCGAGTTCGCGCCGTTTCGCGACTAAACGATGCCCGCGCCTGAGTAAACGCTCGGATCTTGCGCGGACGTCATCGAGAGAGACAGAAGACGACGAGGACGACGAGGACGATGTAAATGCGAGCGAGGTTGACGCGCGCATATGGCGTGCGCGCGCGCGCGCGCGTGTGTGAACAACTTGTGTGAACAACTTTGCGATTGTCTTTTACATTTTACACAAACAAGGCCCGCGCTACGGGCGGCTATGAACGAACGAGCATTTACGAATGCGCGTAGACACGGCGTGTGCACAAAGGAATACCCTTCGTCCCATCCCCCGTCGACACTACGCGCCGTCGGCGAACGGGGCGCCTTGATTCGGTGGATTTGTTGCGTCAAGCGGAGTCCTGTCTCGTTCGATCGCTGACTCAGGCTCCGTCGTCGTCGCCGGCTCGGTCTCGGGCTCGGCGACCGTCGGTTCTGCTGCTGGTGTATCGACATTTTCTCTTCCTTCTTCTTCGTTGTCTTCATCGTCACCATCGCCAACCTCGATGTTTTCGTCCTCCAACCATTCTTCGTCTACGTCGTCTCGTCCGGTATCTCTGTTTTCGACGACGAGTCCGTCATCATTCATGACATCCACGAGCTCAATCTCCGCACCGGGAGGAGGGCCATCATTTTCATCCGCGAGGACGTCCTCGTCCTCGTCTCCTCGTTCTCCTTGATCTCGTTCAGCGAGTTCAGTCAGCGCTTCATCAGTCGGAGCCTCGGCCTCCCGCGGAGTGGGAGAGCTGTGAGGCGGTTGCTCGTTCGTCTCGTCACTGGAAACACCCAAGCTCGCGCTCGCGCTCGCGCTTCGTTGTGCCGCTTTTTTCTTCTTCTTGAGCTTCTTTTCATCCTTTTCCTTCTTCTTCTCAGCCTCCGTCTTCTTCTTCTCCACGGCGCCAAACTTGGAGCGCGCCTCAAGCATTGACTCAGAGGTGAGCTTGGAGAATAAGCTCTGTTCCTCGTCGTTGGCGAGCTCCTTGGCGACGTCCGAACCAAACCATCTGTGCAAGGTGCCGTACATGAGCAGACATGTCAAGCCAAAGATGAGAGCGGTGAACATTTGCAAGGCTAAAATCACCTCGTCGCACACTTGCACGACGGCGAGTTCAATCGTGTCGCTCATGGGTTGGCAAGAGCCGAGGCCTTCGTCAATATTGTCGAGGTATCCATTGTAAGACTCCACGGCGGAAGTCAAGCTAGCCATGTTGGCTGACGACGCGTACGCCCCGCCGAGGCTGTCTACGCTTTCAATCGCCGCCGTTACCGCTGTCCTATCCGCGTGCAGCTCTTCAATGTACGGACCCAACTCGTAGCCAAACCTCGGGCACACGAAGTACAGCTGAATGTTTTCCGGGACTTGAAACTCAACCATACCCTCGTAGGCGAAACAAATTTCTGCGCCTATGACAGAGATAGGCCAATACATCGCAACGACGAGCCAGGAGAAGACGAGCATCCACACTGGCACCGCTCTCACGAAGAACTCTGGAGTCATCCTACCGGGTACTTTTTTCCACCACTTGGCCACAGGAGTGCGCCCGTGATGGGCGACAATGGGCAAACACACGGTGAAAAGTAAGCCCACAAGCAACAAACACAGCGTCGTAATGCTTCCTGCCGTCATCCACGTGAAGACGTTGACCCACTGTAACGCATTCAAATCCTCGATGAACTGTGGCCCGTTGCCGTGGTGCAGCAACATAGTCGTCACCGCGGATAAAGCGCTCGTGATCGTCGCCTTTGCCGCGACGTCGTTCGCATCATCCGCCTCCCCGAGCAATGCCGTCAGTGCGTCGTCCATCTGCATGATTGGCAACGCGATTTTTTCCATGCCTCGTTGCCCTTCAACCGCCCACGCCTGGATCGTCTTCAACGTCGCCAGCCCACCCTTGAACCCCTCCACCATTCCGATCATCGCCGCCGGTCCGAACGCCGCCAACACGCACACGGTGATGATCCCTCGCGTTTTCGCCTCGCGAATGTTTGTATTCTCAAAAATTGTTCTGTTTTGGACCGTGTACGTCCGGTAGTAGAACAAGCACACGCCAGCGGCGACCACCGGCGGAATGGCGTACGTCAACGCGATCACCACGCACGACGACTTTAACTCGTACGCGCTAAAGTGGTGAAACGGCAGTTTGTGCACGAGCTCGCGAAGATCTAGGACGTACGACATGCTTGTCCGTGATGATCGTCGAGCGCGACGTCGGACGACGACGACTGAAGGTGGCTCACTTGGGTGTTGACTACCACGACTACTTCTACTTCTTACTACAATGTATGGGCTAACAGTGATGGAATCAGCGTTTCTTCTGAGTGGCGGTACTCGCGCTCACGTCGGCGACGACGTCCTCCAAGGTTTGGATGCGGTACCTACAAGATGACGACGATGGTTTCGTCGCGGGTTCGTCCCGGGTGAGCAGGTAGACTTTGCCTTCTTCGTCCGCCGTCGGGAGAACGCGAACAACGTCGAGGTGAGAGACATCGATGGCCGTCACAGAGGACGTCGACGCCGACACCGACGGTCCATCATCGTGACTGGCTAATAATTCGTACGTTTCGAGCGTACGGATCGATGGTTTGTGCACGCAAAGCGACGAGGCAGAAAAGTTCGCCGTCGCGTCTCTGCAACCTTTGATGATTCTTTTGACGCGAATTTTATCGCCAACCAGGCGGTACAAGATGACTCTGTGCAAGTTATCAGTCGTGGCGAACCATCCGCCGTGCCCGGCGGGGATGAACGCGCGGTACCGTCGAGGGGCGTCAACAAAGGCGCAGTTCCATCGTGATTCGCCGTTTTCGCGCTCGAGCGCGCTCACTTCGTCCATGTCCTCTCCTTCGTACGCCACGACGTCGGCGCCAAGCCGCGCGTTTTGATCGAACGCCGTTTTGACGACACCAAACGCCGTGGATGAGAGTTTTTTAAGCATGGACGCCGCTTGATTGGCGGCTGATTTCTTTCTATCTCCCGGAGCGACTGCTGACGTGGAAGAGCACGCTACGGCGGCACCGCCGACGGCGACCAAACGAATCGTCGACCCGGTTTTTGCGTCCACGGTGACTTTCCCCGTCGCGGCAACCATCGGGGCCAACCTTCTGAGCGTCCATCGACGCTTCGGAGCTCCGACTGTCGCGTCCCAGTGTAACACGCATCCGTCTTCGGTCGCCACGTACTCGCCGTCGCAGTACCGCACGGGGCTCATCGAAAACCGTTTCGGAGGCGAGCCGAGAGACGTCGTCACGTACCCCATGGAATCGCCAGCAAAAGCGACGTAACCACCGCCGATTCGTCGCGCAGCTCCGACGCACGTGACTCGACCCACGCACACGAACAACGCAGACGCCGACGTCGTCGTCGTCGTCGTCGTCGTCTCCGCGCAGCGATCCTCCCCGGAAGAAGACGACCGCTCGAGACGCACCGCGCGCGGGTTCGCGAGCGACCGGTACACTAAACCAACGTCCGGGACGACGACGCAGCACTCCGCGTCGACGTCGGCGCCGTCGAACGACGTTCCCGCGCGTTCTCTTCCTCCGTCTTCCATGCCCGTCCGTCCGTCGCCCTCCGCGGGGTCGCGCCCCGGGTCCAACCGTCGCCCTCTGCGGGGTCGGCCCCGGGTCCAACCGTCTCGTCTGCGTCCCAACCACCCGTACTTTCACGCGCATGTCATCCCGACCCGGGTTAAAGATACAATACCTACTCATATTGGCGTTCGGTTTATTCTAAACCGAACACTTGTTAAACTGGAAAAAAATACAGAGAAGATTAGCATGGCCCCTGCGCAAGTACGTTGTCGAATCACGACTCGTCATCGCGCACGCTCGGAAAAGAGCGAATCACGAACGGCCAATCGGAGTAGGGACTGACGCGCGCGCTCGTTCTCGCTCGCGAAGGGATGACACACAATAACTCATTGAAAAGTTAACTGTTTTTTTTTGTGTACTACCGGGGTACATACCGTAGTGTGACCGGAGTTCAACTTCCAGCTTCATATCTATGATCGTCGCTTTAAATTAGTACCGTGTGTCCGATATAACATAAATAAGTTTATCGCGCACAGTCGGACTTTCGGCGAAAGTGGGACACTCGCACGAGACTCGCACTCCCTGCCGTCGCGCTTCGCCGCAGTCGGCCGCGCCGACGACGACTCCGACGACGACGATTCCCCGGGACTTGGCGTCGTTCATCACGGACGCCTCCGCGCGTTCGTTGATCCGACGAGCGCTGCGAGCGACGCGGTCGCTGAGCGATACGTGCGCGAGAGAGAGCGCGGTGGAGGAGATTAAGCGAACGGTTCGAGAGACGCCTCGAACGAGCGGAAAGGAGGCGACGGCGACGGCGCTGAGCGAGGCTCGACGACGATTGAGAGAATTTGAGGAGATGATTCTCATGGTGCGGTAGAAGGCGTGGTTTCGATGGCTTCAGCGCGTTTCGTCGCGATTAGTCGACGACACTTGGGGCGTACTTTCGACGTCGCGCAGGGCGTCGAGCTGAAAGAGGTCGCGGCGGCGTCGGCGTCATTGACGCTCGCCGCGACGTCGAGGATTGAAGCCGGCGTGCGAGCGGTGATGACGCCGTTTGCGGCCTGGGCGACTCGAAGCGTCGATTTCGCCGCTTCGAGCGCGTCGAACGACGCTCGATTCGGCGCCATTTTTAACGCCATGGACGCCGGTCCGGCGCACAACAAGACGATGATGGAGACGGTGTTGATGACGTTACACGTGCTCAACGAACGCATGATGAGTCGCGAAGACGAATCTGCGTACGCGGCAACGTACCCGGATTCAATGTATTTCGCTGAAGCGTGTCTGGACGAGTCAAGCGTCGCCCTGTTGGAAGGCACGTCGACGCGTCGTCGGCTCGAATCCCGCGCCGAGTTTACGCGCGCGCTGAGCCAAGCGACGTCGTTACCCGTCAAAGACGTCGCCTGGGCCCTCGGCGCGGTGTCGTCGCGAGCGATGAAATCCGACGTCGTCCCGTTCGCCTTTGTGCCCGGGTGCGATTTGCTCGACCACTCGTTCGACGCCAATTGCAGGCTTGGGCGCGATTCGCAGACGCACGAGGTCTTCGCATCCACTCTGCGCGTCATCGAACCCGGTGAATCGTTGACTTTGAGCTACGGCGACGCTCTGAGCAATGATAGGGCCCTTCGAATGTACGGGTTTGCTTTGGCAAACAACGCCGCCGACGAACGCGTCATCGCCGGTGGTGGTGGAGACTCAAACGCTTCCAGCATTCGCGGCGTCCATCCCGCGCATACGGATTTCGCGTTAAACGTCTCCGAGATGAAGCGCTCGCACCGCGATGCGGCGCAAATTTGGCTCGACGACGCCTCGAAATGGCGCGAAACGCAGTCACGAATTGTCGACGACGACGACTCCGTAAACGATTCGTGGCGAGACGCCGCGCGAACGCTTCGCGAGTGTCAATCGCAAATCATCGATGCGCACGTCGACGCGTTGAGTTAGAAATAGGATGGATTCTACCGGTACCGCTACTCGGTGGATCTACTACCAATGTGTAAGATACTAAAACTAGCTAAAACTAACTACACCTCGTCTTCGTAGTCCGCGGGGTCAAAGGAACAATCCGGCGGAGGCGCTTTGGCGTCCTCCTCGTCTCGGCGCTTCTTCTTTTTGCTCTTTCGCTTTGAATCCTCTCCATCATCGATACCACCGTCGCCCTCGAGCTCGCGCTTCATCTGCATAAGCGCCTGCGCTTTTTCGCTCCGCAAAAACATGTCTCGCACGCGCTCCTCCGTCTCGTTGGCGACGCGAACGATGGCGATGGGGTTCGGATCATCGTTGGCCCACCGAACATTGAGCGGCTCAGCCTCCTCTGCTCTCCACAACGTCTGACCCGCCATAGCCTCCTTGGCAAACTCAGCCGAGGCGCGAAACTTGTACCGAACGAACGCAAATCGACGATCAAATTTCACGGTGACGTCCTCGAGCGGGCCAAACTCACCAAACTGCGCGGAGATTTCGTCGTAAACCTTTTTCGCGTCCCAATTCGGATCGACGGCGCCGCCAAAGTACAAGTACAGCGTTCTCCCGATCCGCATGTACGAACCCGTGCCCCCGTTATCGTCCCGCTCCGTGTGATGTTTCGGTCTACCGAATATATCCAACATCATGTGATTCTTCGCGTCGTCAAACGCCGTCGGTACTTTGTGCAAATACTCGCACGCCTCGCCCAAGCCGCAGCACCCGCGCGCGAAGTGATAACACACCGCGGTCACCCCAGACCCGTTTGCCTTCGTCGCCCCGGCGTCTAAAATCGGCGCGCACCTCGTCACCGCTTTCACCGCCGAGTTGAAATCCCTCGCCAACCCCCCAGCCGCCGTCGCGTGTTTCCCCCACCACACGTTGAAGTCGCCCTTGGCGCCGTCGCTTCGGTGTCGAATCCTCGGTCCAGTTTCCGGATCGTACTGCACCCGCGCCGGTCGCGACGCGCTCACCCGTTCCCCTTCTTTCGTCCACATACGCATCGAGAAATCAATTCCCGGGTCCTCCGTCGGCAGCGCAAACGCTGACTGAGTCGCCGTGGTCGTGTCGTTCACATCGTCGTCGTCATCTTTCTTCGGTTCCTCCTCTTTCCGTTTCGGCGGAGGCGGGCGCGCGCCTTTATACACCACCGGAGGTGGCGCCGCCGACGACGACGGTCCCGCCATGACCGATCCCCGAGTCCCCGAGTCCCCGAGTCTCCGTCCGTTCGCGCGTCGCACACAGGCGCGCGAGCGCGTGCGCGCGCGTCCAAATCCAAATCCAAAGAGGATGTGTGTGTGTGTGTGTTTGACGAGTCATGAACCGTTAATCAGAGACATTCATCTTCCAACGTTTGAAACGTTCGAGTCACAGAGCGACGCACCGCACCGACGGTCGACGATGTTGACCCTGCTCGGGGCGTCGAAATCGCCGGAACACCGCCGGGCGAGATTGATGGACGACGACCGCGAGTCCACCCCGGGCCCGTCCAAAGGCGCGCGCGAGGAGGACGCCGACGTCGCTGTTGATGACGATTTCGATGCAGATGATGACCGTTTGGTGCGAACGGAAGATGATGACGCGACGACGACGACGACGACGGCACACGTGGTAGATGGAGACGGAGGAAACTGGACGAGACAAAACGTACGGTTGGCGACGCTGGTGTACGACGGATCGTGTGGGGTTCGGGTTCGGGAGACGAGCGGCGGCGCCGGCGGTAGCGCGTCTCCGTCGTCGCAAGAGCGAAGAATCGAAGCGCGCGTGCGCGTCATGGTTGGTAATGGAAACGGCGGTGATGATGGAGGAGACGATGGACGACGAGGAGGAGAGACGACGACGACAAGTAGGATGCTTCGCGTGCACGTGTCGTGCGATCACGATCCGTTCTTTTATCACGCGATGGAGGTGCGAGAGGAGGATTACGCGAAACTGCGGGCGGAGCAGCGGCTCGTGGTGAGTTTCGACGAGTTTCCCAAGGCGCTCGTGCGGTTGATTCGGGCGTGCGATGGAGGCCGGGACGGGCAGAAGGATGTATACTGCGTGTTGGATGTTCCCGGGCCAGGACACCCGACGCCGGATGTGAGCACGTTTTCAATCGTCGAGACGAATGCGTTCAACCAGTTTACGCACGTGGCGTTGAAATTTAAACCGGCGTCGGACCGAGCGGCGAAGCGGATTCTCGCCGGGCTCTTGATGGATGCTAGAGAGCGCGAGCGCGAACTCAAGAGATTTGAAAAGCTCTATCGCGAATCTCAGGGTGCGCTCGAGAGTTCGAGGGCGAAATCGATCGAGGCGCAGATGAAGTACGCCGAGGCGAGCGCAAAGGGCAAGCGAGAAATTTTGGACGAACTCGAGAGAGCACGAGAGCGTTACGAAGCGGACAAGCGTGAACTCCGCAAGCGCATGGACGACGCGTTGCAAGAAAAAGCCGAGATCGACCGCGAAAAGTTTTCAGCGCAAAACAAGGTGAGCGAGTTGGGAACCAAGCTGGGACTCATCGAAGGTGAACTCGCGATTACAAAGCGCGAATTGCAACGCGTTCGAGAAGACAACGCGGCGCTCGACGCCGAGGTGCACGAACGTGACAAGGCGCACAGTGCGCGCGCCTTGCGCGTTGAGTGGCTCGAGAAGCAACTCGGGGACAAGGAAGAGGTGATTGAACTGCTGAAATCAAGGCTCGACGCGAGCGAGGAACACAAAGTCGCGCTCGCCGCGTCGTGGGAGCAAGCGCGCCGCGCGCTCGGCAAGGCGGAAGAGCGCGTCGCCGCGAGCGCGGAGGAGATCAACAAGGGCAACAGCATCATTGAGGAACTCCATAAAGAGGTTCGCGCCGGGAAGAACAAGACGAAGATCCAAGCCGCCGTGATTAAAAAGCAAGAAGCCTTGCTCGAAGAGCGCCAAATGACGGTTCGCTCCGCCGCCGGCGACCGCGCCGAAGCCTCTCTCGAAACCCAAAATCTCCTCGATCAAATCCAAGCGTTGCGCGCTCGAGAGTCTGAACTCACGGGCAAACTCGAAGAATCCAACGCGTTGCTCCAAAGCAACCAACAGGTGATTCAATGGCTCAACTCTGAGCTCACCGTAGCCAACGCGGGCAAGCCGCCGCAGTCGGCGAGCGCGCCGGCGGCGCGTCTCTCCGACGTCCCGAGATCCCCACTCATCGATCTCTCGTCCCCAGCCCCGGCGACGGGTCGTTAACGTACGTTAACGAACGGGACGGGTCGGACGAACGTTTCGCGCGAACGCCGCGCGGCGTACCGTTAGCCCCTTCGCTCGAGTGTAACGCATACAATCACCCAAAAGAGGGGAACAACGCGCGAGAGAGAACGCCTCTCGCTTTTCAACCCAATCCCACTCCCACTCGAGGTGCGCTTTTTTCTCCATCGAGGTTGTTTACCCTCGATTACATTTCTTGAGTCATGAATCCTCAAATAGGCGTTACAACTGATTCAACATCACTGATATCGATCGCATCCTAATCGTCGTCGTCGTCGTCGTCGTCGTTCGCGCCAAGAGACGTTCGTCTGCCTCCTCGAGTCTGTCTCGGTCGTTCGCCGCCCGCACACTTTGACGCGTTTCTTTCGAGAGGTACGCGACGGAACGTCTCGCGCGCACGGACTCTTTCTCTCTTCGCCCTCGCCTCGTTCTACGTTCGACGCGCGGCGGCTCGGACGCGCGTCCGCGCGCGCGTCGCGTCTCGAATCGAATCAAAAATCATTTTGATTTTCTCGACCGCCGGTGGATGGATGGATGGAACGATGGATGGATGGATGGAACGCGTTCGGTTCGCGGGACGCGCGCGCTCTCGCGAGACGAGCGACGCGTCTTGGTCTCGTTCGTTCGTTCGTTCCGTCGGCGTTCGTGCCGTCCGTCCGCCCGTCCGTCCGTCGGTCGGTTTGAAAACACGATTGAAAATTGAAAAATGCCAAGCGCACGCATTTCGGTTCAAACGGCTCGTTTGAGGGGTAACAACCACGGCGCGAATGCGAACGCGAAGGTTTTTTGTGGAGGGATGTTTTGGACGGTGACGACGATGTACTGACGAACACACGCGCGATGACGACGCGTGCGACGGCGCGGATGCGTCTCGATCGGATCGGGACGCGTCCGCGCGCGCGCCGCGGTTCGCTTCGTCGACGCCTTTGAAAACGCGCGCAGAACTCGTCCATTTCAAACGCCGCCTAAGAACCGGATACAAACGAACGATCATGGCAGTTAGAACCGCCGCCAAGGCTGCGGCCAAGAAGGCGCTCACCAAGATGGATTCTCCGCTCGCGCTCATCGCGGGCGTTACCGTGGGTATTCTTGCCCTGGGTATCGTCGTGCAAGTGCTCTTGATTGTCGCGTCCATCTTTTCGTCCAAGTCTGCGGGCGGCTCGTCGCGCCCGAAGCGCGAGCGCAAGCCGTCCACAAAGGCGATCGAAGCCGCCCCGGCTCCGGCCAAGAAGGCGAGCAAGCCGGCGAAGAAGTCCTCGTCCAAGAAGGCTGCCCCGGCCAAGGCTGCCCCGGCCAAGAAGGCCCCGGCCAAGAAGGCTTCATCCAAGAAGGCGGCGCCGAAGAAGACGTCGTCCAAATCCGTCGTCAGCCCGCGCCGATCTTCCCGCACCCCGAGCAAGAAGAGATAAACGAACGAATATGAATGTTTGAGGTGGGATGCGGTGCGCACCGCCGCTTGTGAGCGGTGCGACGATGTGAAGGAGAAGAGATACGAAAGAGCTGTGGCCGGCGAACGCGGAGCTCGAGGTGAAAGTCTGTTCGTTTTCTGCTGTAAGTTCACCCATGACGCGGCGAGTGCTAGCTAGCATAGAACTTTCCCCGTTTTAGTTGAATGTTATCTTGTTAATTAATGAAGGACGACGAGAACACACACGCGCACGCGATCATAGTAAGGTGCGGGAGGAAAGGCGTTTGGATGGAACGTGCGTCTGTCGAGTCGTTTTCACAGCGTGGCGCAGGGAATCGCTTACGTTCTTCTACGTCGTACGAGTTTGGTATAATCTGTCTGTCATCTAATGTTGCAATGAACTTAACGCTGTTATCGCGGTCGCTTTACATAACCTTAAGGTGGCTGTACTTGGCGGCGTCGAGACCGAGCTCGTTCATGAGCGCGTTCCAACGCGGCGGCTCTTCGTCAAAGACGTACGTGAGCGGGAAGGTGAGCACACCGCTACCGCCGATGCCACGAAGCTGCTTGACAGTTTCGTAAATGCGAGTCTTCGGCACAGCTACAGAGACGGCGTAGTACTCACCCGCTTTACCAGAACCATCGGGTTGCGGCGTGTACACCGGAGCAATGGTCGGACCTTGCAAACCGCGCAAAATTTGACCGCACCCGTTGAGCTTGGTGGCGACGGCTTCGGCGCTTTCGCCGCGCACGTTCGCCGTAACCATAAACAAGCTCTCGGCACGCAAGTGCGCCTCGAGACGTTCGAGGAGCTCGTGCACAATCTCCAAAAGACCCTCACGCTTCAAGAGAGCCTCCCTAGACGCGACCAAAACCCCTTGACTGTCGAGCACGCGACCACCCTCAATCTCCTTCAAGTTGTTCTCTCTGAGCGTCGTGCCGCTGCTCACCAAATCAAGAATACAGTCCGCGGCACCCATGGCCGGCGCCGCCTCCAAAGCGCCGTCAGCAGTCGAAATCTCCACGTATTCAAAGCCGATGTCCTTGAAAAACTGCGTCGCGACGCTCGGGTACGCCGTGACTACGCGCAACGGGCGTTGCGGTCCCCACTTTGACAGCGCCATCAACTCGCGCATGCTGTTAATCTCATCCCACGCTTGCGGGATGGCCACAGCGAGATGGCACCCCCCGAACCCAAGTGCATCGTGCACAATCACAATGTCATCGTTGTTGTAGGCGATTTCCGCCAACATGTCGTAGCCGACGATGCCGATGTCAATGTCGCCAGAGACAATTTTACGCACGACATCCGTGGCGCGCTGAAACCAAACCTCCATGCCCGGAACGCTCGGAATCTCCGCCGCGTACTGCCTCGGGTTCAACTTTTTAACCGGCAACTGGCACACCTTCAATAAAGCCTGCGTATCTTCCGCCATGCGACCCTTCGACGGGATGCCCATGCGGATAGAGTTGCGGCTCTCGATGGGTTTGCGGAACGCTGCGAGCGACGAGAAAACCATTCGCAAACGTCGTCAGTCATCGTCATTTGGGCGTCAATCGGCGCGCGCGCATTATACTTTTTCATCCCAGCCCCTCTCCTGCGTCCCGTTCGTCACCGAACGTCATTCAAACCACCCGATCGTCTGGATCGAAAAAAATCTCCCTATCCAGATTGACCCCTCGAGACCCTCCCCCCTCGTCAACTCAGTCGAACGTCGAACGTCCGCGTCGTCGGCGGTGTCCGCGACCTCTCTCCTTCGCGTGCACTCATCCATCGCGCGCCCCTCGCGGTCCTCCAATCGTCGCACCTTTCGTTTCCGGTTTCTCCGTCGTTCTGATGCTCGCCGTCGTCACGCTCGCGCGTCTGGTCGCCACTTGGGCGCCGCCCTTGCGTCGAAGCGTCGTCATCATCTTGCCGCGAGTCACACCGCCGTAGCTCGCGCGCGCCGTCGAAGTGGCCGGCATCGTCATCATCGTCGTGCTCGTGATCGTCGTCGGTCACGCGGGTTGCGAACGCGTCCGTCGTCGGTCGTCGCGATCTGTCGTCGGCACGGGCGTCAATCGTTTCGACACGTTCCGAGACCGAATTTATAACTGAACCCTGGGTTTACGGAGTGTAGTACATTGGTGACCCAAAAATCTATGAATGGAATTCTTGTACCCAACAGTGGTTTGCGTGAAATTACCATATATCGACTAAATTGTACGTTTATATGTGTGTCTACTGTCATGCATCCAGCGCTCCACGTGTTTGTAAGTCTGGCGATGCCACGCGAACGACCCAACGACGTAAGAGAACGCCGCGTCGGACGACTGCGAGAATCGTGATCTCACGACGACGACGACGACGACGACGACGACGACGACGAGTACTTACATTTCTTTATCACCCGCGACGCGGTGCGGCGGCGTGCGGATAGCGTTTGAGACGACGACGACGCGTCGACGGTGTGGTGGACCTGCTGGAGCAC